>Ga0302137_1001699_pt1 | contig 10010 bp, 7 predicted proteins | sample CBN3_SCM_MG_FD_203127 | JGI IMG/M metagenome (GOLD analysis project Ga0302137, IMG submission 203127) | Marine microbial communities from Western Arctic Ocean, Canada - CBN3_SCM | ecosystem: Environmental > Aquatic > Marine > Oceanic | place: Canada: Western Arctic Ocean | collected 2017-09-15 | reverse complement strand
AAACCCCCATCCCGTCACTGGTGACTGCACCACAGCTACGTCAGTGCCCAAGCCGCCGCCGTCTGCAGCGGTCAACCCAAGACGAAATGAACCCGCGCCGTCAACTTGACCTTCATCCAATGCGGCCACAAATATCGCGCCTTCAACTGCTCCGTTATCTGGGTTACGCCAGCCAGGCACACCAAGCAAAATAATGGCTTCATCGCCATCGCCACCAGCGTCGCCGTGAATCAACAAAAGCCCGGCAATCGAAGACCCGGCGCGATCCCAAGGACCGCCGCCGTCGACAAGAATCTTAATAGGTTCTGCCGTGTCGTAGAGACTGCCGCCAAGCGAGCCGAATGCCCACGCAGCGCCCGCAAGCGGCCCAAGTTCTCCGTCGCCAGGAGCGCCGACGGCCACGCCGCCCGTGCTCTCGCCCGATCCTGCAACACCTTTCAATGCGGCGCCAAAGTGTTCGTTCGCGTCGCCCTCCGGCGAATCAATACGTTGCACTTGAGCCCAGCCGGATTGGCCATTGTGGAAGGAATACACACTGCCAGACTCATTCGATCGGTACGGCGCGCCAACCAAGAGCGTATCGCCCTCGAGATTGACAGCTGAGCCAAATCTATCGCCGGCTACAGCGTCGTTGGCAATCAGTTTCTGACTTACCACGTACGCTGCGCCCTGCTTCTCAAAAACCCAGACCGCTCCGGCGTGGTCTTCTTCTGCATGTACATCGAAGCCCCAGCTGCCAACAACGATTACATCGCCCTTGATGTCTACATCCCAGCCAAAGTAGTCGCCGGCGATATGTTCGGTCGGCACGAGCATCGAGGATGACACCACAACTGCTTGTGGTGTTTCTGGAATGTCAAAAACCCATGCGGCGCCGGCATTCACCCCAGCGCGATCATCGCTCCATCCGCCAACCACGACGCGCATACCATCGACTGCAACTGAGTTGCCAAATCGGCTTCCGGGCATCGGAACATCGGGCTGAAGTCGGCACCACGGCACCCACTCCCATGGAACTCCATCGAGGGTCGCTTCAGTTGCCACGCGGCGGTAGACGTCGACGGCCCCGCCTTCGGAAGCGCTACCCCCATCAAACGGCCGGCCAACGACGACAATATCTGCACCTGCCGCCACGGCTGCCCCGTGAGCGAATCCGGACCCGGAGGCTGGCATATCGGCCACCAGCGTAGGCGCCTCGAAAGTCTCAACCTCGCCAGGACAAACCAAGCAAATTTGCATCGTCGCCAAGATGGCAACTCCACATGTGTTTTTTCGTATGTTCATCGTGTGTAGTATCCCCTACAGCCTCGAGTATGCGCCAAACCTTGATCGTATTTGATCAGCCTGACGATTCAATTGCAAATCGCTATGGAACCGCCTGCACCATTGACTAATCCGTGTTTTTATTCGCCGCCACGCCAATCTTGGCCTCTATCCCTCTTTTGGGCCGACCGGCGTGATTTTGCTTCAATTCGGCGGCGATTGCTTGCCCGAGTGGGCCGTGTGGCCTTTCGGACTCGAATTGGCTGCATTGCCCCACGAAGCAGTGTGGAGAGCCGCGTGCGAACCTCGTCAATATTGGCAATTTGCCGCCGATGCCGTCCGCATGTGACTCGAATGGTGCCATCCGAGCCAATTCGGTGACCAATTCGATCACCCACAAGCTGCCGATGTGCCTCGGAGAACGCATCACAGCGAGCAAACTCAAGGATGAGCGTGACCCGAGTTTGGACGCGATTCGCGCGTTGGCCGCCAGGGCCACTCGATGTTGACGTCTCGATCCGCAAGTCGCGGCCGGGGATCGTCACACGTCTATTGATTGGAAGATCGTCCATCAAGACCCTCGTGCTCGCGCGGTGATGGGATACTGTCCCCTCACCACCTTTCTCATCCATCGACCCACCCGCAGCATTCCCTGCACCTTGATCGCCTTATGAACTTTGAAACCCCCTCCACGCTGCGTCTCTCATGCAGCCCCGGCCAACGTGACTTACTTGCTGAAGAACTCGAACACCTTGGTGTTACGACACAGCAAGGAGGCCCCACAGGAGTCGAGTGCCAAGGCAGCCTACTTGATGCCATGCGGCTCAACCTTGTCTCTCGCATTGCCATGCGGGTCTTGTATCGACTCGACGCATTTGCATGCACGGATCCAGGCGAACTCAGCGTTGGTGTCTCAAAGATTCCGTGGGAGGACATCATTCCGCTCAACGGCTACTTCACAGTCACCTGCACCGTCGATCATCCAACCATTGACAACACTATGTTCGCGAGCCTCAAGGTAAAGGACGCCATTGTCGATCGCATTCGTGGCATCTTTAGCAGACGACCCGATTCGGGGCCACTGCGAAACGCCGCAGTCATTCACCTACATTGGCATGGCGACACTGCGCAGATTTGGATTGACACGAGTGGTCAAAAACTGGCCGATCGCGGATATCGAAAGATGCCCCATCTCGCCCCGCTACGAGAAACGCTCGCCGCAGCAATCATTCAACGATCTGGCTATACCGGGGTGACGCCTTTGGTCATCCCCATGTGTGGCAGTGGAACGCTAGCCATTGAGGCAGCGCTCATGGCAACAGGGCGACCACCCGGACTCCTTCGTAGCGCGTACGGATTCCAACACCTCGTCGCGTTCAATAAAGACACGTGGGCAGCAATTCGTCGCGACGCAACGCCTGCAAAATCCCGTCACGGACGCTCAACATGCCCGCCAATCATTGCAACAGACATCAGTCCTGCTGCGATCGCAGCGACGCAGCGCAATGCAGAAACTGCCGGCGTCGATCATCTCATCCAAACTGATGTGTGCGACTTTTCGGATACATCAATGCCCGATGAAAAAGGCCACATCATTCTGCACCCCGAGTATGGCCTGCGACTGGGCGAGCAGCGTGATCTTGAAATGCTGTATCCCCGCATGGGCGATTTCCTCAAGCAACATTGCGGCGGCTGGTCATCGTGGATCTATACCGGAAACTTGGAACTCGCCAAACTCGTCGGACTACGCGCATCGTGTCGTGTTCCGCTTCAGAACGCCAAGGTGGACGCCCGTCTGTTTGGGTACGAAGTATGGGAAGGGCGTCACGAACGGCCGGATTCGCCTTCATGATGTGGATCGCAGTACTCACCGCACTTGTCTTCAGCACCCCAACTGTAGATGCCACACCACCATCGCTCAACTGCATTGCTGTCATTGGTGCCAGCGCTTCGGCCGGCTGGGGCGTCGTCATTCCAGCAGAGCCGGGAAGCGAACCAGTTCCTCTACACCACGCCCACATTGACCTCGCAGATGTCTTGCCCGCAGTGCTGATTGGCATCACGCCCAAAATCACAGATCACGCCAACAACTTCTTCTTCTCAGATCCCATCACGATTGGCAACGCCGAAATGAGCGCCGCCATGGCCACCGATCCAACTCTCATTGTTGGTGTCGACTTTTTGTTTTGGTACGCCTACGGCAGTAGACCTGAAAACACTCGATTGCCGCTTCTTGAACTGGGCCTCAAAGAACTCGAACGCTTTGATGGCACGCTGCTCGTTGGCGACATTCCTGACGTCACGGCAGCGGCCTCAGCGAAGCCCATCGCCTTCATTTCCACCAAGCTGATTCCGCAACCGCGAACGCTCGATGCAATCAATGCGAGGATTCGCGAATGGGCCGATGCAAGACCTCGCACGCACATCATTCCGCTCGCAGGCACACTGCACTCGTGGCAAAACGGCCAGCCGCCACATCTCAACGGGCACCTCTGGAATGACGATGTACGCATCATTCAGTTTGATGAGCTTCACCCCACGGCAGCTGGTCTCATCGCGATAGCCGAACTTGTAGCCGAATCAATCAACAACACGATTCAGCCAGTTGCAGTGCAAGCTGATCCAAATATTGTCCTGACTTCGCTGAGAACTAAGCCACCAGAGATCTATAAATGACCCAAACGGATCGCTTCGATATCAAAGCACTTGGTCCAGCGGGCGTCCTTGCCGTACTTTGGCTGATCGCGCCTGCGGCCCTTGGCTTCACGTTGCTGGCATATCTCGGCCCCGTCTCTGACTGGCTCTTGTCGACAGGAGCTGCTGCCCCGCTTCTTTTTGCCTTGATCTTCGCCGTCACCAGCGGGCTTGGTCTTCTGCCCACCTATGCGCAAGCTGTACTAGGTGGATGGGTTTTTGGCATTGCTATTGGCTTACCTGCTGCGCTGGTTGGATTCATAGGCGGATCACTGATCGGCTGGTGCATCGCGCGGCTTGTATCTCGCAGACGGGTTGAAGATGCCATTGAACGGCATGCACAGTCGCGTGTCATTCGCACCGCCCTGGTGGGCCACGGATTCTGGCGCACGCTGGGCATTGTCACCTTGATTCGCATTCCACCCAATTCGCCCTTTGCCCTGACGAATCTGGCAATGGCTGCCTGCGGCGTTCGCCTCCCTGCCTACACGATTGGGACCGCCCTGGGCATGACGCCACGAACCGCAGTAATCATTGCGGTCGCAGCCGCAGGCTCAGCAAGTGGGGCAAAGGATCTCCAAGAATTCATTGGCGACGGCCCTGGGTTCTGGGTCTTTGCAGGAGGCATTGTGGCGATGATTGTTGTCTTCGCCGTCATCGCTTCGATTGCCAAGAAAGCCCTTGCCAAGGTCGCGAACTAGCAATCCTGGCCCCAACGACCGAGTACGGCAAGTAGATCATTGACATCTACGTCGCCCGACCCATCAACATCGGCGTTGCACTCGACACATGGGCCCCAGAATGAAATAATGCCCAGAAGATCGTCAACTCCGACGGTTCCGTCGCCATCCACGTCTTCGCCACATCCGGTGTCCTCAATTACATGCGACCAGGCCGATGCTGGAATGGTTTGGCGTGGCACACCGGGCCCATCAATACGGGCAATGAGCCCTGCGCCGCCTCCAGCCTCAAAGAATTCAACTCGGATGCGGTGCTTTCCTGCCATAAGGCCGATCGTCCCAGCCACTTCAACCATTCCATGCAGTCCGTCGTTATCGACTACAAAATCGTCGCCAATCGTCAAGCGAGAGCCGTCATCAGAGTCAATCGACACGGTGTACAGCCCATCTTGGGCCACCTCGATGTACCCATCAAAGGCTGCGCCGATTTCATCGCTCCGCCCACTTGTCGCAAAGGCGCCAGAAGTACTGGCAAAACCAATCTGCGGTACTACATCGTCGAAGTATGGAGTCATTGCGTCAAAGTCCGGCAAGACTGATGGGCCTGACAACGTGTAATACTTGACATGTGTGCCGGGCTCAACTGCCGAAGGCGTATCAGCAGCTCGTAGGACCTCGACAGTAACGTGGACCGTGGCGACCGCGCCAGTCTGCAGCTCATACGTAAAGGAGTCAATGCCACCAAACCCGTTCGGGGGGGTGTAGGCCAGTTGGTCATCTGATGGTGTGTCCCCCCCGACCAGATCAATCATGCCGCCTTCGACACTCATCGCATCAAAGGCAGCAATCTCAGGCATAAACGTGCCGTCGCAATCAGAAGCCGTGTCGTTGAGCAATACATCGATGTCGATGGTGTCGCCTGTCAGCGTCTGCGCCCAATCATCGACCGCAGTGCCAGCCGCTGCATTCAAGACGCAGCCAGGCTCAATGGAATCGAGGTATGACAAGATGACTTGCCGGACACGTTCATCGAATCCGAGCCGAATATTGGCAATGCCACCTGAGCATGTATGGCAGTACGACATGATTGTGCCGTTCTCAGCGCCGGTGCAGTCGCCATTTCCACAATTGTCAATTGGCGGCGAATATCCATCGTGCGTATGCAAGGTGCCAAAGTTGTGACCGAGCTCGTGAGCCATTACAACAAGATCCCAGTTATCGCCATCATTGTCTTCAAGCGGATGCGGGAAGTACCCATTGAGAAATCCAGACACGCCGTAGCCGTAGCTCTGATTGCACATCACACTCAACCACGCCACGCCACCGTAGGGAAGATTTTCTCGCCCAGACAAAATGTGCGAAATATTCCGGCTGACGTGCCCCATGTTGGCAACCCACTCATTCCTGAATTGATCGAGCATGTCCGTTCCACTTGTTGGATCGTAGGGATCAATATCAGACGGCCAGACGCGCAAGTACGACACCTGAAGCCGGACATTTAAATTCTCAATGTAAATTTCACTGATGGCTCCAGCGAGCGACAGCGCGTAAGCGGCCGCCGCATTCGTGTCTCCGCCGAAGATCCGCTCGGTGAATTCCCAATCCGTATCCAGTGCCAACATGGCTACTCGGCACGGCGGGGCATCACCAAATCCTCGATGAGCATCAACCTGATGTGGCTGGGGCGGCAGACCGTCAACTGTTCGCACCTCACACGCGGGAGTCTCAAATACTGAGTCGGGCAGAGTCGATGCATCGGTCGCCCACACCTCGCCGGCCACGCCGCCGCTGCTGAGAATCTCGAGCTCATCGTTGGCTCGAATGAATCCATTTGTGAAGTGACTCGACACTGCAACGTAGACGCTGCTGTCTTCCTCGCCTTGCACAACACCACGCCACAAGCGAAGCCCGCCAAGATCAACTGGACTTGCCCCGCCACTGCTTATCACGACAGCTTCGCCGCTCGGCGCGAGCACTTCGAATTGCTCTAGCACCAGCACGCGGCCCGACTCAAGAACGAATCGACCTGACTGCGCACTCGTAGTCTGCAGATCAGCAGACAAGTCAGTCCACGTCAAGCCTCCACTGCCCAGAACACAAGACGCCGCAAGGATAGTCAACATCTCTCACTCCTCTATTTTCAGAATTCGAACCCACGCACAATCGCACGTCGTACATTGGACCACATCCGTCCCCAAACGCAAGTGGAAAGACGCGAAGCCTATTTTATCCCCAGTCCTGCAGCACGCGCAAGAGATCGAGTACATCAACCCCCCCAGACCCATCCACATCCTCATCGCAGCCGCATCCACTACAGAGCCCAAACTGCTGCACAACACGGCCAAGGTCCACTGCGTCAACCGATCCACTGCCATCCACATCAGTTGATGGAGGTGAGCCAAGATCGCACACTGCCGGGTTAACCTGTGACAGGAAGCTGATGATGTCGGTCTCGACACGCGGGTGAAACTCTAGAACGGAATTGCTCATGTAGTTTGGTGGGCACGTATGACAGTACGACATAATTGTTCCGCCCGACGGACTGCTGCAGTCTCCGCTTCCGCACCCATCCACTGGGGGAACCATCTCGTGCGTGTGCCGCGCACCGATTGTGTGCCCAGTCTCATGCGCCACAATCAACACATCCCAAGTGCTCCCACTGGGGTTGCTGGGCGGATCAAGAAAGAACCCATCCATACTCGACGAATACGCATACCCCCACGCAGAGCAAGCTGATCCGCGCCACGCGAGTCCAGCAGAAGCTGGCAGCGATGATCCCGACAAGAGATGCGCGACATGCCGCTGTGATTCCGGCTCGTTCGATTCCCACTCCATGCGAAATTGATCGAGTAAATCATCTGTCGATTCACCGGGGTCATATGGATCGCTCGCGTCCGACCATGTCCGCACATACGACACTTCCAGCGGCACACCAAGTTCTACTTCTTGTATGAGTGAAACAGCACCAGCAAGTTCAACGACATAAGCCGCAGCTTCATCAGCGTCGCCGTCAAAAAGGTTGCTTGTGAACTCCCAGTCTGAATCAAACGCGACCCGAAGACTGCCACACGGCGAATGACTTGAGCGATTGGCTCTACCCGCCTGCGCCGGAGCTTCCGGGGCCGCAAGTCCGCTGCAGGGCTGACGCGCCTCGTGCGACGCAATCGGCTGCATTTCACGAAGATGATTTCCATCCGACACGAGCGGTCGAATGACGCCCTGTCGCAGCGTGAAGCCACGAACGCTTGAGTCATCGACGCTTAGGAGCGCGTGTCCATCATCGAGCACGCCCCGCCATTGCCGAATACCACCGAGCTGAGCATCGCGCACGCCGCCCTCACTTGCGACCACGATTCTCACGTCGTTCGCAAGCGGGGACCAAGGCTGAAAGTCAATGTGCTCCCACTTCTGCCCAGCCCCGCTGGGATCAAGCGAAATAGTCAAGACCCCGCGTTCTTGGCTGCGGAGCGTGCCTGCAAGTGCCGAAGCATCACCACACGACAGACATAGCACTAGACAACCAAGCATAAAATAAACCTTACGTGGAAAGCTGGGCTGTGACCATATCAATCGCACAAACGCGTGGGTGACAAGTCGTCACCCACGCGTTTGAGAAGTACAGATTGAATTGACTCTTTTGGAGCAAATCAGCCGTCGGCTGGGGGACCACCACCACGGCTACCACCACCGCCTGGTCCACCTGGGCCGCCACCACCGCCTGGTCCGCCACCACCGCCTGGTCCGCCGCCACCGCCTGGTCCACCGCCACCACGCATCTGACGGAAGAACTCGCCAATCTTCTCGCGCTCAGCGTCGTCGATTTCACCATCTCCGTTGACATCAAATCGTTCCATGAATTGCTTCCGCCTCGCTTCGCGGTCACCATCGAATCCGGGAGGACCTCCGCGACCACCTCGTTGACGATCGACTGGTACTTCAGCCATGCGTTCCTCGCCTAGGATGTCTCGCAGGGTCTCAAGGAATACCTCATCAAGTTCACCGCGGGCATCAAAGGCCACGCGCATGGGGTCGTCGTCATCGTTGCCACGCCGAGTATCCTCGCCGGCAGCGCGTTGCTGCATCCGCTCGACAAATCGAACTTCACGAGGCTCGTCGTACTTTCGTACAACCGACAGAATGTCTTCGTTCTCTTCGTCGATGGCAGCGTCGCACTCAACTTGCAAGTCCTTGACCGCCGCCATTGTTTCTTCGTCGAGATCCTCAAGCTTGGTCGCTGCTTCGATTGCTCGCTGGGCGCGAGTGGTCCCGAAGACCCGGTCATATCCAGTTTGAAGCGCAGTGCGACGGAACTCGGCGCCTTGTTCGGCTGGCAGGTTCGCGGCAATTGAATCGATTGCCGAATCCGTGACATTACGGACTGCTTCGGCGCGGGGCTGCCGGCTCTTGAGTTGCTCCAAGAGCGCATCATAATCTGCCGACTGCATGGCATCGAGCATCTTGAATATGCCGGATTCATCAAAGGACTTGCGAGCGGCAAGTGCGTCATCCAGATCGAGTTCCCACGCTCGCATCAGTTCCTGAACGCCGGCGACTTGCTCAGGCTCAAGGCCCACAATCACCACTTCAACCATCGGGATAAGGTCGGTTCGTTCACCCTGCAAACGTCCCTGCGACAACTCCCGAATGCGGCGGAGTTGACGGTATACCTGATCAGACTGGGCCACCTGCTCCTCGCTCAAGAGTCCAATGAGGGCATCATTCATTTCGGCAGCCATTCCAATACGAATACGTTGGAACTGTTTCAGCAAGGCCATTTGCCCGGTCAACAAGTCCTGCATAACGTCCGACTCAAGTTGAGCCGTACGAACCTCGCGGAACTGATTTCGCACAGCGGTCATTCGCTCACGAAACTGTTCGCGCACAGCACTTCGCGCCGCGCGGCGTTCCTCACGCTGCTCGTCGGTCTGCTCGGCGCGGGGCGTGCCTGTGTTGGCATCTTCGCCGGCTGCTCCACCGGCAGGCTGATCTGGGTTGGGTTTGGGGCGTGCAGCGTTGCGTGCTTCACGCATTTCTTCTCGCATCGACCTCATCTCACCACGCAAGACGTCCATGCGATCGGCCTCGAGCGAATCGGCTCCAGATGCGTCACCAAGATCTTGCATTGCTTGCTGTATTTCATCGACGGCCATTTGGAAGTTGGCGTCGTAGTCTTCGAGCAACATGTCAACGACCGTGGCTTGGTCATTGTCGAGCGTCAATGTCTCCACAATCAACGGAAGATCACGTGTCATGTAATCAGGGCGAAAGAGCGAGCGCGTGACGTAACTAGCAGGACCTCCAAGAAGGCCATCGCTCGGACTACCCCATCCGCCTCTACCGCCGTGAGTAGATCCACCACGACTACGCTGAGGA
>Ga0302137_1001696_pt1 | contig 10012 bp, 5 predicted proteins | sample CBN3_SCM_MG_FD_203127 | JGI IMG/M metagenome (GOLD analysis project Ga0302137, IMG submission 203127) | Marine microbial communities from Western Arctic Ocean, Canada - CBN3_SCM | ecosystem: Environmental > Aquatic > Marine > Oceanic | place: Canada: Western Arctic Ocean | collected 2017-09-15 | reverse complement strand
AGAAAGTCTACAAATTTTTTAACAACTTCTTGAAATTTTTTAAGAATAATCTTGAAATTTTTTAAGAATAATCTTGAAATTTTTTAAGAAAGTCTACAAATTTTTTAAGAAAGTCTACAATAACAACTTCTTGAAATTTTTTAAGAATAATCTTGAAATTTTTTAAGAAAGTCTACAAATTTTTTAACAACTTCTTGAAATTTTTTAAGAATAATCTTGAAATTTTTTAAGAAAGTCTACAAATTTTTTAACAACTTCTTGAAATTTTTTAAGAATAATCTTGAAATTTTTTAAGAATAATCTTGAAATTTTTTAAGAAAGTCTACAATAACAACTTCTTGAAATTTTTTAAGAATAATCTTGAAATTTTTTAAGAATTATCTTGAAATTTTTTATTTTTTGAACAATTCTCTGAAAGTTTCGTATTGTATTATTTATAGACCTCTTATTATTCTTATTTATGTGGTATTTCCTAATACTATGTTCCATTATTTTATCATTTGATAATTGTTGGGCGCGTACAATCTACAAGATACACACTACAGGAAAGTGTGAAACGCCCTACTCTCCAATTTTAGAGGTATCTGTCTGTGAAACCCAATCTGAAGCTATTGGCTGGACGGATACGTCAGTCAGAGCAACTCCCATCACATTTTCCAGCTATCTTCCACAGGGTTGTGTTTTAAAAACGCAAACAAATGACCTGAGACTGTATACCGTTGCAAATAATAATGAATGTTCATCGGCCTATAAATGTATTTGCAAAATAACAGCGCCTGACTGTACCATTGGTATAAACAATGAAATATGTCTATGTACAAGTTCTGTTTGTACTCCTTCCAGTGGACTTGTCTGTACAAGTACGGGAATGTGCGAGCATGCACCATCGTGTACTATTGGAAATAATAACGATGTATGTCAATGTGGGTTAAAAGACTGTACACCGTCGACTGGGTTGTTATGTACGGGTTCTCTGTGTGAACATGCTGAAATATGTCCAAATCGCATTGGAACTGTTGCAAATATAAATACATGTCAGTGTGGTAATATTGATTGTTCTCCCATGTCTGGCGAATACTGTCATTCAGAGTCTTCTACATGTCGTACTCCATGTCCAGGAGGTACCTACGTGAATCACCTACTGGGATGTTCCCCTTGTAACGAGAAGGGTTTCTTTTGTCCTGCAGGAGCCACAACCTCTTCCAGTTTTTTTAAATGTCCCGTCGGTCGATTTGGACCCGAAATTGGAATTTCTTCAGGTGATGAGTGTCATTATTGTTCTGCGGGTCGGTATTCAACTGTTGCTGGTATTATTTCCAATGACCAGTGTGATGGTCGTTGTCCCGCCGGTCGTTATTCCACCGAAGTGGGTGTGTCTTCTAGTGAAGATTGTAAGGGTCGATGTTCTGCCGGTAAATTTTCAAGCCATGTCGGTCTTGCATCGGATGCTGACTGTGCAGGCCGATGTTCTGCTGGTAAGTTCTCATCGTATACTGGTATCACGAGTAATGACCAATGTTTTGAATGTTCGTCTGGTCGCTATTCGGATAAGACGGGCATCACCTCGAATGTTGAGTGTACCGGTAGATGTCCTGCTGGTAAATACTCTGAACAAGTAGGACTCATTGCTGCTACCGAGTGTAAGGTATGCAATGTCAACAAATATCAGAATGAAATAGGTATGTCTTCGTGTAAAGGGTGTCCCAATAATAAAATCATTATAGATACGTCACGTGCGTCCAGCCATGACGACGTTTCAGACTGTGTGGAAGCAATTTCAGTCTGTCTATCATCGGAATTTATTGAAAACAATCGGTGTAAACCGTGTGCCATCTCTTTTTTTTGCGACGGTACCTCTAAAATAATATGCCCGCCTGGTAATTATTGCCCCGGGACTGGTAGGGTGATAGCATGTCCTGTTGGTCGGTATGGGTCACATACAGGAGAGAAATCTCTCGAATCAGCTTGTTTAAAGTGTAGTGAAGGCACATACCAAAATGTTATAGGTCAAACTTATTGTTCGAAAGGGTGTCCTCGTGGTAAATATGGCCAGGTTACTGGGGCGTCATCAGAACTCGAAGGGTGTATATATTGTCCGGTCGGACACATGTGTGGTTCTATGGCTATGAACAGGGCACATTCGTGTCCAATTGGCTCCTATCAAGACAATAACGGTTCTGAGATTTGTATTTTCTGTCCATTCGACTCTTACTCTGACACTCCTGCTTCAAAACAGTGTATTCAATGTGGAAAGGATATAGATGGTAATGCTTTACATACTTCCGGTATGGGTTCTAACAGCCGCGCACAATGTGAAATACTAGAAAAAACCTGCCAACTGAATCAAAGACCACTCGCGTCAGGAAAATGCGAAGACTGTCCAATGGGATTTCGTGGTAATGACAAAGGTACACGCTGTATTCATTGTCAACTTGGGTATTACCAACCATTTACCGCCTCAAAGAGTTGTTTCGTATGTAACTCCACTCGGTGTCAACAAATGTTAGGAAGTAGCGATTTGTCGGATATTGAACCATTACCAGTCCATCAATGGCGGAACAAAACAATATTTAATAGTGTCAATGACCCATTTCCAGTTGGCATTGTTATTATTTATTCGTCTTTAATCGGCATTGTTATTTTAATAATTGGTTCTCATCGTTTTTGTCCATATTGTTTTAAAAACTTAGATTTTGTATTTTCTGGTGACCATGTGATTGAAGATACCCATGCCAGAAGAATTCTTAATACAAGACTCGGTGCATCATTTACATTAACCATACCTCTGTTTGTGATCATGATATCAGTGTTTGTCTTTACAACTGATAATACAATAACACAAAACGGCTTGGTGCCTATTGCGACCACTGAAATTCCAACCATGCCAGGACTTTACCAAAACATATACATCAAATACCAAACGGAATCTGCCAGTGTGATATCACACTGCTCAAACATAACGGTCCATACATCTGATATCAATTGTACAAAAACATACGTAAAGACTGGTAACTATATATGCACCATCACCCTCAACTGTTCAGTGAATCCACCATTCGGAGGGAATAATAACATATTATTTGTTCTACCAGATAGTTTTCAACGAGCACAGTGTTCAGTAGTACCATCAGTGTGGAACGGAACGCAATACAATATTACATCGGCAGTTATATCTAATGATATACTAGCAGGGACGATGAAAAACCCATCCACAATAGATTTTGACATTGTACGTTCTAAAATGCATCACCATATCCACGAAAACATAAGCTATGGGTTACAAATGACTACGAGAGATATCTCATTTGTTACAAATAACGAAGGAACAGTTTTCGGAACGCACGTTGTAGCCATACGTTTTTTCTCCACCGAAACACTCTTCATCCGTGAAATCATGTCAAAATTGGATGTTATTACTCAAATTGGGACCGTTCTAACTTTGACAATTTCATTGTTGTCGGTATTGAGACTAGTTAAATTGGGTGCCGAAAAAACAATTGATAAGTTGTTTACGACGCTGTATTCGGCTCCACCGTCAGATATATTACAACGGATTCATATTTTAGAAGAAGTCACGGACGATATTGAGGAAGTTTCAATCGCAGATGATATTGAGGAAGTTTCGATTACACAAATTACAATGACTGATGATGTTACTGGGAGACAGTACATATACAATACGATTACAAGACAGAGTGTATGGATTGAAGAATCCCTATAAAAGTCTTATATTTCTAAGAAATGTCCTATGATAATCTTGAAAGAAAACAACGATTTCCCGAAAAATCATGTAATAAACATATTATTATATCTTATATAATCCATACCATTTCAATAATATTTATTATTATCCTAATGACAAAAACAGAGACACAACTCACACCAGATCGTCAATTGACAGGGGCAGCAGTAACACCAGTTACAGATTGGTATACTTTTGATAAAACTACAAAAACACTTCAATTTAATGCACAAACGGTAATTATTGGAGACAGGAAATTAAGGAAGTCGTTGGGTGGTTCTAATGATATAACCAAATTAATTCTACATGGATATCTTCAAACTACTGGAATTGACATCGAAAAAGAGGTTATTGTACATGGTACAAATAATATAATACGCGGTCCGCCTGGCGTTGACGGTATTAACGGTCTTGATGGAGCACCTGGTATTGATGGTCAGGACGGAGCACCTGGTCTCGACGGTATTGCTGGCCAGGACGGAGCAGCTGGTATTAACGGTCTTGACGGAGCACCTGGTATTGATGGCCAGGACGGAGCAGCTGGCATTGACGGAGCACCTGGTCTCGACGGTATTGATGGTCAGGACGGAGCAGCTGGTATTAACGGTCTTGACGGAGCACCTGGTATTGATGGCCAGGACGGAGCACCTGGTCTCGACGGTATTGATGGCCAGGACGGAGCAGCTGGCATTGACGGAGCACCTGGTATTGATGGCCAGGACGGAGCAGCTGGCATTGACGGAGCACCTGGTCTCGACGGTATTGATGGCCAGGACGGAGCAGCTGGCATTGACGGAGCACCTGGTCTCGACGGTATTGATGGCCAGGACGGAGCAGCTGGCATTGACGGAGCACCTGGTATTGCTGGTCAGGACGGAGCAGCTGGTGTTGACGGAGCAGCTGGTCTCGACGGTATTGATGGCCAGGACGGAGCAGCTGGCATTGACGGAGCACCTGGTCTCGACGGTATTGCTGGACAGGATGGTGCAGCAGGTGTTGACGGAGCACCTGGTCTCGACGGTATTGCTGGACAGGATGGTGCAGCAGGTGTTGACGGAGCATCTGGTGAGTTTGAATGGTGGGAATACAACGCAACCGAAGATGTCTTGTTAATCAAGTCTAGAATGGTCACTGTCGATATTTTGGACGTTGTTGACACTGCGTATGTACATAATATGTTGTATGCTGGTAATTTAGACACAGCTGTTATTGGTGGTCACCCTGGGCATCCGTCTGTAGATGGTATCTAAAATTTAAAATAACGATCTATTATATCTATACTTTAAAAATATCGATGACTTTCACATTACCTGTTGACCGTGGTATATCTCGATATTTACGATGATTTTGTATCATTTGACGTCCATCACTCACTATAACGACGAAGAAGCTGTGAATATCTACACCTCTAAGAAAGTCTACAATTTTTTAAGAAAGTCTACAAATTTTTTAACAACTTCTTGAAATTTTTTAAGAATTATCTTGAAATTTTTTAAGAAAGTCTACAAATTTTTTAACAACTTCTTGAAATTTTTTAAGAATTATCTTGAAATTTTTTAAGAATCTACAAATTTTTTAAGAATCTACAAATTTTTTAAGAATTATCTTGAAATTTTTTAAGAATCTACAAATTTTTTAACAACTTCTTGAAATTTTTTAACAACTTCTTGAAATTTTTTAAGAATTATCTTGAAATTTTTTAAGAATCTACAAATTTTTTAAGAATTATCTTGAAATTTTTTAAGAATTATCTTGAAATTTTTTAAGAATCTACAAATATTTTAAGAAAGTCTAAATAGAAAATTAAAACTAACAAATATGATATCTTTAAGGTTAAATACAAATATAGTTGGCATTGTGTTTATTTTTGTAATCTTTGGTCAAATTCAAGCGGACGAAGACGTCCATACATGTAAAAAGTGTCCCACAGACAAAGTTTTACTACTCAACCCTGCCAAAGGATTTGGCAAATTATTTTGTGTTGGTCCTGGTGACAGTTGTTCAAAAATATCGAACATATCTTGTGTGGGTTATTCTGTCGTCGAAACTGGCCAATGCTCATCTTCAGTGTGTTACGATTGGTATTGTCATGACATTCCAAGTAAAATGAATACGAAAATTAATATAGATGGTCCTGATTACGATACTATTCGTATTAGTATTGAAGAAATAAATATGATTTTCATCTTGGTCATTCTCGCAATATTTTTCACAATATGTGCTATATCTCCAGAATTGGCATTTGGGATTATTATTGGTGCTAGTTTATTTGATGACGATAGCTATGAAAGCCAAAGTTTTAGATCATAAGATATTATAAAATAAAGAATATTAATCATTTATAATTTTAGGTGCTACATAAAGGCTAAGATATGAATCTAATCCTAGTTGAACTTTGAGTCTACTTGGCATTTCTGCCGAAAATCCCAAAAAACATTCATTATCGCCACATGTTGAGAATATAAACATGGAACGAATCGCATGAAACGATAGGAATACATCTACATTTTGTTTAAAGTTATGGAGACTAATTCTGTTCCCTCCAATAGGTTCTGTATGTGTAATCGTACCAAATTCGGTTGATGTTGATTCCATTTTTAGTGTTTCTTGAGATATGTTAATGTTCACATCTGTTTTGCCCATTAATAGTTTGTCACATATATCTTTGATATATACTGGGTTCATTTTGAAAGAAACATCATCTTCTAGTTCTGGTATGTTTAATTCATCTTCGTTTATTTCTATAGCCCTTAGACTAAATTCTGTTGTTTGATCTTCGTATTGACAAGCGATTATTATAACATTATTATTTGATTTCCAAAATAGTTTATTTTTTTTTACTTTTTGTAGAATATTACATAGTGTTTCCGTATATATTCCAACTGTATAGCATATATCTGATGTGTATGTTTCAAAGAATCCTTTGTGTAGTTGTAGTTTAACCAATGAAGTTTTAGAGGCATCCATACTCATAATATGGATGCCACCCGGAGAGAATTTCACATTAACCATCGAATTAGTGTGTTGAATGGCTTTAAAAATTTTTAGACATGTGGAAGCACTTTTCCATTCGCAATTCATTGATTGATGATTATGACTTGTCTTGTATACTTTAAAGAAATAAGAGTAACATATGTTCTAAAAAACATATTATAGAGTATAAAATATTACTTTTAGAGTTGAAGAATGTGTGTACATGCTTTGCTCTATGTTTTGGTTTAGATAGTTATAGGTCAATTTTAGATCCAGAAAGTCGTAATAACTCTTCAACCAAATATGGTTGTAATTATAATGACCGTCTCGATTGATTTAGACGAAGACGAATCCAAAAAACATGGACTTATTTTGACGAGGGATAATGAAGTATAAATGCTCTTTTTTTTATGGAATCATGCAATCTGTGTTTCTGAGAAAGCGTAATGGGATATCTCAAAAATATCATGTGTCTAAACAGAGTAAATTTTTAAAACAATTATGCAATATTTTACCGCGCCTGCACAATTGTAATATAAAAATAATCCATGAGCAGATATCACTTGCCAGTGATATGTCAACGATTGAACTGGCAGATCATATTGCTGAAGTTTGTGCTAGTTTGTCGGTAAGAAATTGGGAGTATGGTGCACTTGGGGGTCGTGTAGTAGTATCTATGTTACATAGACAGACGCCAAGTACCTTTGTTGAAAGTGTTTTACAATTAAAAGATACACTTTCAAATTCTTTTGTAAATATTTGTGTTAAATATAAAGACATAATAAATCAAATGATTGTAAATGAAAGAGATTTTCAATATGATATTATGGGTATAAAAACTTTACAGCGATCATACCTCTTAAAAATTCAAAATGTTATAGTTGAGAGACCGCAGTATATGTTAATGCGTGTAGCAATTGCATTACATGGTGAAAACATGGAAATGGTGCGTCAAACTTACGAAGAAACATCAAAGTTGATGTATACCCATGCCACACCCACGCTATTCCACGCTGGTTTGATAAAACAACAATTAGCGTCCTGTTTTTTAATGACAATGGTGGATGATTCTATTGAAGGAATTTTTGAAACGCTTAAAAGATGTGCGCTCATTTCAAAAGGGGCTGGTGGAATAGGTTTAAGTATTTCAAATGTAAGAGGATCTGGCTCTCCTATTTTGGGTACAAATGGTATATCGAACGGTTTGACTCCAATGCTGCGGGTATTTAACGATACTGCTAGATATGTGGATCAGGGTGGGGGAAAGCGCAAAGGATCTTTTGCGATTTTTATAGAACCACACCATCCAGATATTTTAGATTTCCTAGAGTTGAAAAAGAATCATGGTGTAGAATCGGAAAAAGCAAGAGATTTATTCTATGGACTGTGGATATCTGATTTATTTATGGAGCGTGTGAAAGAAAATAAACCATGGTCTGTTATTGATGTTACACAAGCACCAAAATTACAAGATGCTGTTGGCGAAAAGTACAAAAAAATGTATGAAGAATGTGAAATGAATGGCTCTGTTGTAAAAACATTTGAATCGGCACGTGAAGTATGGTTTGCCATACTAGATGCACAAATCGAAACAGGGACACCATATATTATGTACAAAGATGCCTGTAACAAAAAATCAAATCAACAAAATCTAGGTACTATCCGAGGTTCAAATTTATGTTGTGAGATTGTGGAATATACTAATAAAGATGAAACAGCTGTATGTACACTTGCGTCTATTGCTTTGCCTAAATTTATCAAAGGTCAGAGATTTGATTTTAAAGAACTTGAACGCGTGACAAGACTTGTCACCAAAAACCTAAACAAAACAATAGATGTCAATTGGTATCCTATTCCTCAAGCTATGAACAGTAACTTTAAACATAGACCCATAGGCATTGGTGTGCAGGGGTTAGCTGATTGTTTTTATAAACTTTCTATGCCGTATGAATCTCCAGAAGCCGCTGAACTTAATAAACATATTTTCGAGACGATTTATTATGCAAGTTTAGACGAATCTATCGAATTGGCGAAAATTTATGGTCATTACGAATCGTACCAAGGTTCGCCTTTGTCCAAAGGATTGACACAAATAGACCTTTGGAATCAAACTATAACTAATAAAAGACATCCGTGGTCTGAACTTAAGACGAAATTAAAAAAATTCGGCGCGAGAAATTCATTATTGACAGCTCCGATGCCTACTGCCTCAACCGCTTCTATATTGGGAAACACAGAATCTTTCGAACCAAAAACGTCGAATCTTTACACGAGGAGGATCTTGGCAGGAGAATATATTATTATTAATAAATATTTACAACAGGCATTGATTAAAGAAGGGTTATGGAACGATGAAATGTCAAACCAATTAATAAGACATAGAGGGTCTGTTCAAGATATAAAAATGGTTCCTGACCACATTAAACATGTTTTTAAAACTGTATGGGAAATATCACAACGTAAAATAATTGATATGGCGGCAGATAGAGGACCATTCATAGATCAATCACAATCCCTTAATATCCATATCCAAGAACCAAATAGGGCGGTGATGACATCTGTTCATTTTTACACGTGGTCAAAGGGATTGAAGACTGGTCAGTATTATTTGAGGTCAAATCCTAAGGTAAAAGCATTACAATTTACAGTATCTACAAACGAAGAGGAAGAAGGAGATTGTTTGATGTGTAGTGCATAAAAAAAATATTAACATCTATATTTTTACTACGTATTTCTTTGAAGTCCAATTTTTATTTTTATTGAAATAAACCCTTGATGACGATATACTCGTTACAACGTGATTTTCCCCGGCGTATTTACCTCCAATAACCCGAACATGCATTCTAGGTATAATATCTAAAGTTTTGGGGATTAACCGCGCAACTTTAGGTGTTTTTTCCGGCTTTGTTGGGACAACTGTAGAACGTATTAAGGATTTATTTCCCATCTCAAAATAAACAATGTCTCTTGCATATGCATATACGTTAAATTTTGGAACAACTGAAATACCACCCACATAAATTTCTTTATTAACAGATTCTTCCATAATAGTATTGTCCCAACTGTCTGCAAACAATAAATGAGTATCGTTGTAAGCAACGGCTACACGGGCATGACCATTAAATGATACTGCCAAAACATTACCACTGTCCAAATTGTGTTCTACAAATTCGCCTACACAACACGTCACTGGATTTCTTTCTACATTTTCGATACCAAATCTTTTTCGGGCAGTGGATATAGCGGAGTTTGTAAAAAACATAGGATTTGTCAATAATTCGCGTTGGGCGTTGCCTC
>Ga0302137_1001695_pt1 | contig 10012 bp, 6 predicted proteins | sample CBN3_SCM_MG_FD_203127 | JGI IMG/M metagenome (GOLD analysis project Ga0302137, IMG submission 203127) | Marine microbial communities from Western Arctic Ocean, Canada - CBN3_SCM | ecosystem: Environmental > Aquatic > Marine > Oceanic | place: Canada: Western Arctic Ocean | collected 2017-09-15 | reverse complement strand
TGCGCAGAGCGGGTGTTCAAAGATTGGTGGTGGTTGGCTTTTTTACCAATTGTTGTGTTGAAACTACCATTAGAATGTCCGGAAATATGGGGTTTGATACTTACCTTGTACCAGACTGTTGTGCAACAACAAATCGGGTAGGACCTGATGGCACAGATTATGATCCGGATTTGGTGCATTCAATGACGGTGGCCAATCTGCATGGCGAGTTCTGCACTGCCCTTGATATGAATCAAGCATTGAGTCTTGTTGCAGGGGATTTAGTGGACGCCGATCGCCGACAGGGTAACGAATGAAAGTCCAGTTGATAAACAGCAAAATCAACAATTCATTAAATGTTTAAATCACAACCATGTCAGTAAAGACTTACGGCGTATCTTCAATGGTCGCACCCTTGCAAAGGGTTGCTTTGCATGCCCCAGGAAAGACGTTGCGAAACGCAGATGCTCATCAGTGGCATTATGGCGATAGCTTTGATCCAAAAGAGTTAGGTAAAGATTACCAAAAATTTGTTTCGCATATCGAACAAGCTGGTGTCGAAGTGTTGTGGATGCCAGAAAACACGGAATCAGCCGATGCAGTTTTTACTTACGATGCTTCTTTAATGACTCCTCAGGGTGCCATTCTAATGAACCCGGGAAAAGTGCTTAGGGCGAGTGAGTCAGAATCACATCGACTTTTCTACCAGTCCATGAACATTCCAGTTATTGGGCAAGTGATGGGTGAAGCTACCTGCGAGGCCGGTGATACGCTTTGGTTAGATGATCAGACATTACTTATCGGGCGTGGATACAGAACTAATGAGGCCGGCATTATTCAGATGCAAAACATGCTCGGCAATCAAGGGATAACCGTTTTAGCCTTTGACTTGCCCTGTTATCAGGGCGAGCAGGCATGCTTGCATCTAATGTCATTGATCAGCCTGTTGGCAGAGGACTTAGCGTTGGTGCATAAGGCGCTATTGCCTGTTGCATTAGCCCAGCTCTTAAGCTCAAGAGGCTTTGAATTGCTTGAGGCGCCAGCGGATGAGTTTGAGGCCTCTGGTGGATTAAACCTAAATGTACTTACTCTTGCTCCGCGTCATGTTGTGGCAATTGATGGATGCGATAAAACGTTGTCACTGATGCGCAATGCTGGCTGTAAAATCGATACCTTTAGTGGAGAGTCACTTTGTATACCCTGTGAAGGTGGGCCAACTTGTATGACGAGACCTATTCTGCGAGCGTCTAATAAGCAAAAGACCCAGTATTAGATTCTTTAATAGCGACTAAACTATGAAAGAACCAAGGGGTTTCTAGGAGCACCGATGAGTGCAACAACCAAAAAAATGGGGTTCTGGCAGTGTTGGGGAATGTCAGTAGGCGTAATGATCGGCTCGGGTATCTTTCTACTACCTGCGGTGCTGGCACCTTACGGCTGGATCAGTTTGCTTGGTTGGTTGTTGACCTCTGCTGGAACAATTGTATTGGCCCTCGTGTTGGCGAGATTGGCGGGCACTACCGATAATGCAGGCGGTCCTTATGCCTATGTGAAGGAATCTTTCGGCGATCTAGCCGGCTTTTTAATAGGGTGGGGTTACTGGGTTGGCGTCGTGTTTGGAGTCACCGCTATAGCAATAGGTTTCGCAGGTTACATGGGATCAGTATTTCCTATATTTACGGCCAACAGCCTCACTCAGGCATTGGTGGCAGCCGGTGGCATTGGAGTGCTAACTTGGGTAAATGTTAAAGGAGTATCCGAGGCCGCTTCGGTTCAGTTGGTTTTGACCATACTTAAAATTATTCCATTAGTTGTGATTATAGGTTTGGGGATTACCTACGGTGACATTGATAACTTTCCTTCATTTAATCCGCAGGGGTTACCTATCTCTCAGGCATTGGCGACTACCGCGTTATTAACGATGTGGGCATTTATAGGCATAGAGGCCGCGGTCATTCCAACCGCTGATGTGGAGAACCCCAAGAAAACGATTCCTATTGCGGTAGTGTCTGCAGCGCTTAGTGTGTCATTACTCTATGTGGGCGCGTCAATCGCTATTATGTTCTTGGTGCCTTCCGACATATTGGCGGTATCAGAATCGCCCTTTGTTGATGCGGCCGCGCACATGGGCAAGGGAGGTGCGCTATTGATTGGTGTAGGCGCCTTAATCTCCACAGCAGGTGCTTTGAATGGCAATATATTTGTGATGGGGCAGATGCCCATGGCAGTAGCTGCAGATGGTTTAGCCCCTGCGATAATTGCAAAGAAAAACAGGGGCGGAGCTCCAGCCGGAGCACTTATGGTATCCAGTGTATTTTCAACGGCTTTACTGGTGCTTAACTTTACCGATGGGCTAGTCGGCGCGTTCTCTTTTCTAATCTCTATGTCGACCCTTTCAATTCTGGCGCCCTATGGGTTATCTGCTGTGGCAGAATTTAAGCGTTCTTGGCTTAGCGCAAAGGGCTGGGCCGGAGTGGCTTTGTTGTCAGTCACATATACTTTGATAGCTGCCGCAGGTTCTGGTTTGTATGTTCTGCTTTTAGGAGCAGGGTTGTTTTTGCTGGGTATTCCGCTATATAAATTTTTTCATGCAACCCTTCATACTTAAAAGGTTACATTCCATAAGCGTACTTACTAACTGCACAAAAATTTAGATTCGTACAGCTACGCTTTCAAAGGGTAGATCATCTGGGTTAATGTAATCTAGTGTTGTAGTGATTGATTCGTGTGCCATAATATCTTGAATCTACTCTTTTGTGTTACCTGCCTTTTTTAATAATGTCGGGGTGGTTAGTTATCCGACAGGAGATCGTGTATGCATTACCAACTCGCTCGCGGGAGCATCGTGCTGACGCTTACCCTTATCCTGAACTTGTGTCTCGCCCTGTCTCAGGCGTTCGCCCATGGTAAGGCCGAACCGCTGGTGCCGACGCCCGCAAGCCTGCAGCGGGATATGGTGTTTCCCAACACCGCGGACTATCTGGTACTCACGGCCGACCTGCACACACACACCGTTTTTTCCGACGGACACGTGTGGCCCAATGTGCGCGTTGAGGAAGGCCTGCGTGACGGGCTGGATATTCTCGCGATAACGGAGCACCTCGAATGGCAACCGCATCGCGCAGATCTGCCGAACCCGGACCGGAACAGGGCCTATGCCATCGCCCGAGAGGCGGCGACCGATGAGCCTATCCTGGTCGTTCCGGGTGTTGAAATAACTCGCGAGTTGCCGACAGGACATATCAACGCGATTTTCGTCGAGGACGCAAACCCCTTGGTTCAGCTAGATGCGGGCGCCGATGATGAAGCGGGCATGGCGGCGCGTCTGGATGCTTTGCCTGATTGGGGGTCAGAGCGTGAAGTTAATGAATACTACGTCAGGACGGGTCTATGGGCGGCCGATGCCGCCGTCAGCGCTGCTAACGGCCAGGGTGCGTTTTTGTTCTGGAATCACCCATCCTGGTCGGAACAGGCCCCCGATGGCAAGCCGCCGGTATCACCGCAGCACCAGCGCTGGTTTTCGGAGAAGCTGTTGCACGGCATCGAGGTGGTCAACGGCGTCTCGTACTCGCCGGAATCCTTTCAGCTTGCGATTGACCATGATCTCGCGCTGATTGGTACCTCGGATGTGCATGATCTCATTGACTGGGATTACCTCCCGGAGCTGGGCGGTCATCGTCCGGTAACGCTTGTTTTCGCTACATCTGCACAGATGACTGCCGTGCGTGCTGCGCTGTTTGCAAAGCGAACTGCGGTTTGGTTCCAGGACACTCTACTGGGACGGGAGCGGGAGCTAGCCCCGTTGGTGAAGGCGAGCATTGTTGTAACGTCGGCGCACTATCTTCCAGAAACCACACTTGTTCAGGTGCGTCTTGAAAACCGCTCGAGCGTGCCGTTTCAGTTGCAGAATCTTTCGAATTTTGGCGATCAGAACAACCCCGGCCCCGTGACTTTATCGGCGCTTGGTGCGCTCACCCTTGAACTCGCGACAGAGGTGCGCCTTGCGGAAATCAGCTGGCCAGTAAGGGTTGTTAACGCGTATACGACGCCCAATACGCAGCTGGTAATCACGCTCAGCAGCCCGGTCGCAGATGCAGAGTGAAAATCGGTGATTCGGTGTCGGTAATCTCAGATCGATTTCAGTACCGCCAGGCCCTTGAGATACCTTTGGGTTCATGTAATCTAGCCCAAGGATGAGCGCGCTCCGTCACCAGGGGCTAGGTAGCAAGAGTGTTCCTCAGAGAGCATGTTGATCTTGGAAATCAATTCTATCTTCCCTGATAAACTAGATCGAGGTACCCCCTTCCCAAAAGAGCCTAATTGTGGTGTCCACACATCCATAAAGTAGTTCTACCAGTATATATGCAACATCGAAATTTTATGACGTTGGTAACCCGATGAAGAAAGCAGTTCTTTGGATCAGTGTATTTTTTCTCACAGCCTGCGGTGGAGGCGGTTCATCGCCGCCAATTTCACAAGCTGCGGTGGTGGACTCTTCGCCAGCTGTGCCGGACGTCTCAATTATAGAAAAAAATACAATCACCCAGAGTATCGATGGTCAGCTAGTAGACCGGCCCTATCTCATTCGTTACCCCGAAAGTCCCTCGGAAGACAATTATCCTGTGGTGTTCTTTTTTCATGGTGCGGGCGGTACTGGTGAGGATTGGCTGAGCAATAATGTTGATGTTTCCATATTAATTGATGATGGAAAATTCATTGGTATTTTCCCTGATGGTTTCGATAAGCACTGGAATGTAAGCAACGAAACTAATGCGGATGATGTCGAATTCGTCAGCTTGATTATTAATGATTTGGACGGTACGGGATTATTTGATGTTAATAAAATCTACGGCGTTGGCATCTCTAACGGTGCAGGACTGGTTAATAGAATCGCTAAAGAGACCACTCATTTTAATGCAATTGCCCCGATAATTAGCCAGCAGACCGTCACTATTGGTGAAATTGTTCCGTCTCGGGCTGCATCAGTTTTTCAAGTCAATGGCACCGAAGATAATTTGATTCCAGTGAATGGGGGAAGTGGCGCTGCCGGCAGCATATTCATGTCTGCGCAAGCCAGTGCAGAAAATTGGGCGTTAAATTTCAATTGTAATATGACCCCCACAATTCAGAATATAACTTGGGGAAGTCAAGCCGTTAAGCAATATACATTCGGGTCATGTATAAATAACCAAAAGGTGAGGTATTTACTGGTCGAGGGAGCAGGACATAGTGCAGACTTTGGTGAAAGTGTCGATTTGTATGGAGCAATTTGGAGGTTCTTTATCTCCACTGATGTCGACTTACCGGCGCGTAATGTTAAAGTTTTATCGCTTGGAGATAGTTATACAGTTGGCGCGAGTGTCTGTAATACCTGCAGTTTTCCTGAGCAGTTAAAAACTAGTTTGGAAGTGGAATACTCTGAGCAGGATGTGATTTCTCTAGAGGTGATAGCAAAGACTGGTTGGACGACCACTAATTTAAAAAATGCGATTATATCTGAAGACCCGCCGAACGATTTCGACCTAGTGACTTTGTTGATTGGGGTAAATAATCAGTACCAAAGTAAAGCGTTTAGTGTGTACGAAAGTGAATTCATTGAGCTGGTAAACTACGCCATTTCTTTTGTGGGTGGTGATGCGGCTAAATTAATTATCATTTCCATTCCTGATTATGCTTATACGCCTTACGGGCAAAATGGCAATCCTCAAGCCATTAGCGCAGATATAGATATGTATAATAGTTTTGCAGAAGATTATGCTGAAGAAAATAGCCTTACTTATGTTTATATTACTGACATAACTCGGGAAGGATTAAATAACCCAAACTTAGTCGCACTTGACGGATTACATCCATCGGGGCTTGCGTACACTAAGTTCGTAGAGCGTATACTGCCATTTGCCTTAGACAAAGTGGACTAACCTAATATTTATTCTAAGCCCTAATCGCTATGAAAATGAATACTCGCACTAGATCGAGATGCTCATTTAAAAGTGTAGCTGTGTAGCATACGCAGTCGAATAAAAGGCAAATTTTCCAATAAATCAATGATGTAGTCTTTATACACGACTTATTTTTTAATCACTCAACTCTGGCAGTGTTGAGGTCAGCGGTTCGATCCCGCTAGCCTCCACCAAAAATACTAATCCTTAGCATAGATGTGCTGAGGATTTTTGGTTTTAGATACGCTAATTTAACGTCTTATTTATGGCCTTATTGATGGAGTCCGAGTGGTTAGTCTGGACGAACTCTTGGTGCGCTCTTATTGGCAAATGCCTCTAATCTTTCATTAGAAGCCGGCTGAGTATTAACAATGCCCGCCATAACAGATTCTGCGTAGGCTGCATCCATCGCCGACATATTTTGCATGTGACTAATTGCAGAGCAAATAGCAAAATTAGATAAGGCTGGATTTTCCGCCGCTGTACGGGCAATCGCCATGGCTTTATCGTCACTTGAACCGTCGATAAGATACTGACACAAGCCCACTTGGAAGGCTTCTTCTTGCTTATAGACTCTGCCGGTTAACATCATATCGATCATGCGTGCTTTACCAACAAGGTCGGCAACACGAATAGTTGCGCCACCGCCGGTAAATAGGCCACGCTGTCCTTCAGGCAATGCAAAATAGGTGCTTTGATCAGCCACGCGAACGTGAGCGGCAGAGGCAAGCTCCAGGCCACCGCCAACTACGGCTCCTTTAAGTGCAGCTATGATTGGCACGCCACCATATTCCATTTTATTAAAGGCTTCATGCCAACGCAGGCAAATATGCATAAATTCTTCAGGGCGACGCTGCTCATTGTGGTGTTCGACGAGGTCTAAACCAGCACAGAAATGGTCTCCTTCAGCTCGAAGCACTACGGCTCGGGCACCCATCCTAGGGAGCTTAGAGAAAACCTCGATCAATTCCTCAATAGTTTGAGCATTTAGGGCATTACGCTTTGCTGGCCGCGACAGGACAACCTGCACAATACCGTCTTCGTCACCGATGAGAGTGAGATTTTCGAGATCAAAGTTATCGAGTTTTTCCAAAATAATTTCTCCTAAAATACTTTATGTTTTCTAGTGTTAGATTGCATTATTAGTAAGGTCTAAGAAAGCGAGAGTATCGTTAATTGACCAGCCCAGTATAGCGCCATTATGTGGTTCAGTTTAGTTGGCCGCTGCGCGCCAGAGCCCGCAGCTCATATTTTTGAATCTTACCCGTCGCTGTTTTAGGTAATTCGCCAAATATAACTTTTTTCGGACGTTTGAAGCTAGCGAGGTGAGCTCTGCAAAACACTTCAAGTTCCTTCTCTGTAACCTGGGCTCCATTAAGGAGCTCTATAAAAGCAAGGGGCACTTCGCCCCACTTTTCATCCGGCAGAGCGACCACCGCGGCGAGTGCTACGGCCTCATGCCTATGCAATACACTCTCAATCTCTACGGAAGAAATATTTTCACCACCGGAAATAATAATATCTTTTAAACGGTCTTTAATTTCGGCATAACCCTGTGGATGCATGACCGCTAAATCGCCAGTATGGAACCAACCATTTTTAAAGGATGCTGCGGTATTATCGGCATCTTTTAAGTAGCCTTTCATCACCGTATTACCACGGATTAGTATTTCACCGATCGTTTGCCCGTCGGCGGGAACATCTTCCCGAGATTCCATGTCCACAATGCGCATGCCTGCCGTCTGAACCATTGCGGCACCTTGCCTAGCCTTTAATTTAGCTCTTGCTTCCTCATCGAGGTTATCCCAATCGGAATTCCAGGTACACATAACAGTGTGGCCGTAGGTTTCAGTCAACCCATAGACCTGTGTGACATTGAAGCCTAAGTTTTCTATGCCTTGCACTACCGAGGCTGGCGGAGGGGCGCCTGCGGTCATTAATTCAACTCTATGCGGACAAGAGAAATCTTTAGCTGCAGGAGAATTAAGTAGCATACTTAATACAATCGGCGCGCCGCCAAAGTGAGAAATATTATGCTCTAAAATCGCCGAAAAAATTGCCTCTGGAACAATGGCTCGTGTACAAAACATGGTTCCCGCCAACGCGGTCATTGTCCACGCATGGCCCCATCCGTTGCAATGAAACATGGGTACAGTGTACAAATAATTAGGGTGACGAGGTAAATCCCAGTCGGTGATAGTTCCCATCGACATTAGATATGAGCCACGGTGATGGTACACCACGCCCTTGGGCCGACCTGATGTGCCCGAGGTGTAGCTAAGGCCAATGGTATCCCATTCATTGGTTGGCATATCCCAATGAAACTTATCTGTGCCGGTTGCTAAAAATGCTTCATAGTCAGTAGTGCCTATTGCCGCTGGGTTAACAGTGTTTTGCAGGTCTAAGATATCAATGACTAGTAAATCGCTGTCTCCATGGATTTCAAGTGCGTTTTTGACTTGGGGAGCAAGCTCGTAATCAACGATAAATACTTTGGCTTCTCCATGGCGCAAAATATAGCCGATGGTTTCATCATCCAAGCGAGTATTAACCGTGTTTAATACGGCACCAGACATCGGTATGCCAAAGTGAGCTTCTACCATTTCGGGGGTATTTGCGGCCAAAACAGCGACGGTATCGCCTCTGCCAATACCAATCTTGTTCAGTGCTGAAGCAAGTTTGGTACAGCGCTTATAAAACTCTTGCCAAGAATAGCTGCGCTCGCCATAAACAACTGCACGACGATTTGGAAACATCAGTGCTGTTCTTGGCAAAAATGAAAGCGGGGTTAAGGCTTCATAATTCGCTGCGGTTATAGTGAAGGCATCAAACTTGTTGTTGGACATTTGTTTATCCCTATTACAGGGGGCTGGCCCTCATAAGTAGACTGCCAAACGGGTTCGTTTTAGCCAGTGGAGGCGCAATATGTCGAGCGATGCGTTCTGCGGGTACCCACGGAAACGCACTAACAGTCGCAGTTAAATCACCCAGAAAACATTTTATAGTTAACTGTGTATCTAACGCGGAGAGTTCGGTTGGAACGTTGGCAAAGCCAATATTCTTCCCAAGACGCGGCGAGAATATACAACGTGAAACATGGCCAACATTCTCATCACCGCTGAAAACAGGCCATGGATGCTCAGGTGCAGACGTAATGGGATCACCGGCAATCTCTATGCCCACTAGTTTTCTTGCAGGACCGTTTTCTTTGATCTTCTTTAAAGCCTCCTTGCCAATAAAGTCAATGTCTTGGTCAACATCAACCAGACGGTCTAACCCGATGGTATAGGGGCAGTCATTTCTAGTGATGTCTGAGACATAAGAGAGCAAGCCGCCCTCAATACTGCGTATAGTATTTGGGGCTGCCGGTGCTATGTTGAACTCTTGGCCGGCGTCTTTGACGACTGCCCATAATGCATCGCCACGCTTTCCATCACGAAGATAGAGCTCGTAGCTTATTTCGCCGCTCCATCCTGTTCGAGCAATCACCATTGGAATGCCGGCGAGCGAGGTTTCACGTGCTTGATAAAAGCGTAAATCATCGTGCTCGCCATCAAACAGTTTGTTGATGAGGGCGGGTGCTTTAGGCCCACATATGCCCAGAGGCGACACGTCAGGTTCAAAAACATTGACGTCAAAGCCCGAATTAATAGCCACGCCTTGGATCCAAAGTAGTACGTCGCCATCACCTGGAGACAACCAGAATTGATCGGGTTTTAATCTAAGAAGCACGGCATCATTAATCGCGCCACCATTGTGGCCTGTTAGGATCACGTAGAGACAACGGCCAATTTCACATTTCTCCAGGTTCCTTGGCGTTAGCCGACGAATAAACTCATAGGCATCGGGGCCGTTGATTTCAATCTGTCGTTCAACCGCCACATCCCACATAGTCACATCATTAATAAGACTATCATATTCACTCTCTGTTCCGGCATATGACGTTGGAAAGTACATGTGGTTGTACACTGAAAACGCCTTTGCGCCATCTTTTCTAGTAGAGTCAAAGAAGGGTGATTTTCTTACTCGGGCTCCAAATGGAATGGCTGCAGTTTTACTCTCTTGCGACATGTTGTTTCCCCTTTCAAGTCCCA
>Ga0302137_1001691_pt1 | contig 10023 bp, 9 predicted proteins | sample CBN3_SCM_MG_FD_203127 | JGI IMG/M metagenome (GOLD analysis project Ga0302137, IMG submission 203127) | Marine microbial communities from Western Arctic Ocean, Canada - CBN3_SCM | ecosystem: Environmental > Aquatic > Marine > Oceanic | place: Canada: Western Arctic Ocean | collected 2017-09-15 | reverse complement strand
TCTCTTTCTCTCTCTCTCTCTGCTGCCGCTGCAACAACCTCTTCTTCTTCTGTCGCTTTTCTTCTTTCTTGTCAAAGTCGTTAAAAAGCGGCTTCGCACGCAACCTCTTCCGCGTTGACGGTGTTGATGTACTCCCCGTCGTCTCTTCTCGCGAGTAGAAGTTTTAAATTCTCTCGGTGCCTGACGGAGAAGATGACCCCGCCTTTACCGCCGACGAGCCAGCAATCCGGGCAGAGCGCGACGTCGCGCAGAGTGAATTGGATGTAGGAGTTGTTGTTGTTGTTTTCTTCTTCTTCGTCGACGAAGGCGAGTTTGAGGACGTCCGTGCACTCTCGCGGAGTAGTGTTTGGGTCGTCTGTGATTGGCCCGGTGCGCGAGCGGACGCCGAGGAAGGCGCAGTCGAAGAGGAACTCAGAGGAAGGTGCGCGACGAGGCTCGGGGGAGGCGGCGGCTTGTTAGTTTGTCTCCGGGATGACGATGAATTCGAACGGGACGCGGAAGGTGACACCGGCGAGGCAGACGGTGCCGAGCGCGCCGAAGTTTACGGCAGTACCGGAGACGGTGAGTTGACGTCCGTCGTCTGAGGGGGAGGTTCCTTTTGTGGACGCTCTAAAGTTTGCTCGAATATCGAGCGCTTCGAGCGTTTGGGACGATTCGCGTGGACAGGCGGCGACGTCGGTGTTTGAACACTTCGAGGACGAAGAAGAAGAAGGGGTAGTGGTGGTAGTAGGAGGTATTACTTCGTCTGTCGTTGGGGGAATAGTTGGAGTCGGAGTTGTGGTAGTAGTAGTAGTCGGAACGTCCACGGGAACCGTCGGACGAATCGTACCGAATCCAGTCGGCGGAGGAGACGCGATGACAGGTTCCTCGTCTGTCGGCAAAGACGTCGTTGGAGGAGGTAGCGTTTCAACACCATCGCTGACGTTATCAAACAGAGAAGGAGGTGTTACCGGTGCGTCGATTGCTTTTACTGTGATTGTCGACGCTGGTATATCCGTCGGCTTCCCCGGCTCGAGGGTAAAATATTTCGCGGTATCCGTGACTTCCTCTTCCGATGAGGATACTTCCCCAGATGCGGTACCAGCATCGTCTTGTTTCGTGACGAGATATCCAGAGGTCCATGGCACGCCGTCGCCGCGATCCCACGCAGAAATTTTAGATGGCGACGCCGTAGAATTAAATCCACCTTCCATGGACTTTTTCAACCAGCACGAGTGAAAGGCGAAATCTACGCAATCCCCGACGCAGTATACCCATATGTCACAATTTTCCGTCGTGGCGCACGCATCGCAACACGCCGCCGCAGAAGAAAGAATGCTTTTGTTGCCATCGTTGAGTAAAACGCCTTTGAAGTTGGTGTTTGCTTGAGCTTTACACGCGTATCGGTTCGGAAGCTTTCTAACGCTCGGCGCAGGCGCTTCTTCTTCCTCGTCGTCGTCATCGTCGTCTAGAGGAGTAATCGCTGCGGCATCTGGTGCCACCAATTCGACGGCAGGAACCAACGCGCCTTTCGGAGAAGAACACTCCAGTCGCTCGGCTATAGTCGGTCCGACAAAGTCGAATGTGTAGTAAGAACTACCGATGGTATTATCTACTACATCTTCCGAAATGACTTCGTTGTTTGGAAAGACGCTGAAGAGAATATCATCGTCGACATACAAAGGTTTCAGATAGCATCCTTCACAAAGAATGACGCCAAAATCGACTTCGATTAACACAACATATGCTGGAGGGATGCTGTCGCCGCTACTACCTTCCTGTTGCTGAGAGAATTGTGTTGTGCTTTCTGATCCACCACCACCGCCAGATAAGCTCACGGGCGCGCTCAACGATGCGTAGAATTGAACATTCTCGCATCGAGGGTTGGTAATCTGTACAATCTCATCTCCTTGCTCGTCGTACGATACTATTTTATAACCATAGCACGTAAATTTGAGTTCTCGAGATGGATCGTTGATTCTTCTCCACGCGCCGTACGTGCCATCGCCAAGATTTTCGCGAAGCCACGGCGAGAGCGCAACGAGCGTCAGAGCGTTCTTCAAGCTCACTTCGCTGTTCTTATCTGGATTTCGTATATCACCGGCGAACGCGTACGATTCGTATTGCTCGGTGAAACCATTACCTCCGTTTATCGATGAGGTGATTGCTCCACGATCGTCTTTCCAGTAAATACTACTTTCGATATCTTTTAAAGCCTCTTCCGAGCAGAGCGTCGTCGTCGGAGGGCCTTGACTCACGTTCACCGTCGTGGAAGGAAGGAGGGCATCACCGCCCGCTCCAGAGTTTCCAGCCGCAAACTGGTTGTTCGCGCCTCCTGGCATGTTTCCAGCCATTTGATTGGATGGATTAATCACCCGAGGCGATTGGAAGAACGGAACGCCACCAAAGAATTGCAGCAAGTTTCTTCGCCGTCGTTGTTGTTGTTGTTGTTCCGGCGCGACTTCTTCAAAATCGTTGAGCTCGCAAAATGGACGTCGAATAAAAGGTTCAGAAACGGCTAAAGCGTTCGAGTCTTCGCCATCGCCGTGCGAGACTTCAAATAAGGCACCGTCAGATTCTCTACCCGTCACCGCGCACCCTCTGCACATTTCTACGTCCAATATTGTAAATTGTACGCCAAACGAAGTCGTTTCGCTCGACGTTCGCGCGCAAAGATCCTCGTCGGAATACCTACGACCAAAACCGTCGATGATTTGGATACCTAAGCACGTTCCAACGCCAGGCGTTAACGGATCCACGAACGATGACTCGTCGTAGAAACTACTCGTGAACTCCTCTGTTTCGACTTCACCGCCTCTTGGAACGTAGTATATCGGAATTTTAATCTCCGGCACGAGGATCGTTTCTTTATCGGTATCGTCGGCGACGGTGAGTGCACCCACGACGGAGTATTTTTTCGAGAGCGTAGGGCTTTCAAGCGCAATCGCGAGGAAATTTTTCACACTTCGCGCGTCCAAGCAGACGCCACCGTCATCTTCTTTTGGAACGATGACTCCAGATCTCTTCACAACGCCGCGACGAATATCGATAGGGGTTGTCGTTGTCGTTGTCGTCGTCGTCGTCGTCGTCGTCTCTTCCTCCATGAGGGTTTCATTCGCAACGATGATTGCAGACGTGCGAACGAGTGGGAATAACATGGATTCGTCGAAAGATTCCACGCGAACAATTTTTGCAACTGTGCCATCTGGTAAAGTTACTTCTTCGCCTTCAACTTCGATACCTTCCGGAGACTCAAACGTTCTCAAGAAAAGTTTGCCGCTGGACGTCACCGTGAGCGCGGATTCAGTCACGCCAATCGTAGCGCTCGTTGCGCCCGAGAACAAACCGGCTTCAAAAGTAGCAGTACCATCGCCTATACGCACGAACTGTGATGTCGAATCTAGAAAGAAAGTTCCGGGAGTATCGCTCAGCTCAACCAGAATTCGATACGTGCTTGAGCGAAACTTGTCCACCAGCGGCGTCGCGAAGCACTGTAACGCCTTGATTTTTCAACCTCGGTGGAGATACGATGACTAATCTTGCCTCGCGACCAGTTTCTCCACCAATTATATTAAGTTCCGAAATAAGCATTCCGCCGTTTGAGAGCACGAGTCCTCGAATTATCGTGTTCGGGTCTTCGCTGTAGAAAGTTCGCGCCGAAATGTACGCCAACGGAGAGTAATCTACCTCATTCTTTTGAGCGTAAAATGTCTCCACATCGACAAGCTCTCGTGAGTCTATGGCGAGTTTTTCGTCCACTGTTTCCGTAAATTCAGCCGCTGGGCACGTACTGCCGTACGTTGGTATGAAACCACACGCCGATGGGGCTTCAGAAAGTACTGCAGCGTGAATTTTCGAGACGATATCTGTGTCGGCAGCACTCGCGTTAATCGGAGAATCTGCCGTGAGAAGAAGAGATACAAAACCATCGCAGAAGCACTTTGCATTTTCGACGACGCGAAGTCGCCTACAACACATTTGCCAGTCGAAGTCTTGAAAGAATATTTCTGAGGCACCTGCAAGGTTTGGTACGCAAGAATCTTCAGCCGCTCTCACGGCGGCGTAACAAGTCGATGCAGAAGGAATCGCCACCGAAACGTTTGTTTGAAACGTCGGCGATGGTATCCACCAAGCGGTGGCATTCGTGAACGCCTCGAAATCGAAACCCACTCCAAAACCACCAATGGTTGAACCACCTTCAACCAAAAATATATTCTGAAAATCGCTCGGCTTTGAGGTGCTGTATTTCTCGGAAACCCACGATTCGGCGTCTTCGATAATCCTCCAATCAAATCTAGCATCGATATCGCTCTCGACGTAACCTTCTAGTGTTTCCGATAAATCATTAACGCAAACGTCTCTATTGTCGTTTGGAATCTCGTCCATCGAAAATCCGCACGCTTCTGGTGCAATCTTGAATAAAGACAAGTAGAGTTCGGTCGAAAGCAACTGCTCCGCAAATGGTGGGCAAAGACACCCGCGAGTCCAAAGCGAATACAAAACACCGCAGCACGCCGTGACATCGTAGGACGTCGTGTCGACGCCGTTGCTTTCGGTAGTTTCATCGCTAACAACGACTCTTGTACACGTTTGCTCGATGGTGTCCGTGTAATTTAAACAGTTTCGGTAGTTTGCTCTATCGAAAAACTCTCTGAACATTCCATCGCGGATTTGATTCCCGCGTTGATCTATGGCAGATAACCCTCCGCTGAGTTGCTCCAAAACACCTTCTTCGACTACTTCAACGCCGGTTATGTCGCCTTCACCAACCAATAACGGAACACCGACGGCAACTGGAATCAAACGAGTTTCATTGATAAATTGCGTGACGTTTCGAACCATCTCGGTGACCGGGACGCCAATACGCTCGCGGATTTTCGGACATTGCTCGGAGATGTCGAATCCACATCCCAAAGGCGTAAAACCAACAAGTTTGCGCAAGAATGATTTTGCTCCTGCTGTATCCTCGAAGAGTTCCGTTCCTTTTCTTTCGTCTTCCACAGCGTCGCAAAGACAATTTGAGCGGTTCAAAGCGAACGCCGCGTCGCAACACGGGGCGATATCTGCAATCACCGGCGTAATGCTCTCGCTTGACGTGACTTTGCGGCAAATGTAACGAGTCGCTTGTACGGTTTCACCGCACGTCAAGTCTTCTTTTAATCGACCAGAATCTTCGTCGATGACGCGTTTCCACGCGTTTGATCTATCGCGCACGTCTCTTTCAGCTGGAAGTTTCAAGAACGCCGAAAGCGCGTCGCGATCTTCGCAAATCTCGTCGCCGTACTTGATTCTGAATCCACAAGCGAGTGGAACAAAGTCCACGAGCTTTTCGACAAACGTCGCGTCGCGTTTTGCAAACGTATCGAGAACTTCATCGTCGCAGAAGCACGAAGCGCTATCCATATCTGAAACGGCCAAATAGCATCCCGGGAAACTGGCTGGATTCGGGTTTCCGTTTCCAACGTCGCAGAGCTGATCTACGCGGTTGACTCGTCTTCTACACGCGACGAGAATATCCGCGGCATCTGAAGTTGGGACGAGTGCAATAACTCTCACAAATATAGTCGCGGTAACTTCGCACCCACTCGAGTCGATAATTCAATACGACACCGGGTATACACCGGGCGTTGATGTATCGACAGCTGAGTTGTCAATATCAATCTGCGAGGTGATATCGCCGTCTTCTTCGTCGAACGCAGTCGCACCTTGCTCGACGTATACGCCAGAAAGCAATAGTTCATTTTGCGTAGCGGCAGAACCGCCGAGAACCGTAAGTGAAGGGCACACGTTCGGCGGTGGAGGGAAGGGAGAAGGAGGCGGCGGCGATGGACTCGGAGGAGGAGGGAAGGGACTCGGGGGAGGCGGTGATGGACTTGGTGGAGGTGGAAATGGACTCGGGGGAGGCGGCGATGGTTCAGCTGGCACCGGAGGTGGCGGCAAAGGTACTTCCGGAGGCGGAGGAAACGGTGGTGGCGGTGAAGGTGGCGGCGGTGATGGTGAAACCGGAATCGGAGGTGGAGATGGTGACGGTGAAATTGGTGGAGGAGAAAATGGAGGTGGTGATGGTGCGAACGGAGGAGACGGCGACGGAGGGGGTGGTGGTGGAGGAGGAGGGGGTGGAGGAGGAGATTCGAGCACCACGGGAGGCGGCGGCGAGCTTGGCACAGCTGGAGCTTGCGGGGGAGGGGATTCAGGAGGAGGAGGAGAAGGAGGAGGAAGAAGAAGCTCTTCGTAATCGTCCGGAAATTCGTCGAGCGGTGCCGGCGGTGGAGATAACGGTGGTGGCGCAAGGGGTGGAGGACTTGGCGGCGGCGGCATCGGTGAAGAAGGAGAAGGAGGAGGCGAAGCCACAAGAATAACTTCCACGGGCGCTTCCGGTGAGAGCGGTGGTGGAGGTTGTGGACTCGAGGGAGGCGATGGTACAATCACTTCGACTGGTGCTTGCGGTGAAACTGGTAGTGGCGGTGGCAGAAAAGGAGGAGGTGGCGGCGGCGGCAACGCTTCGACAACTTCAATCGCGGGCGATTGTGGCAACGGCGGCGGCGGTAAAGGAGTAGACGGAGCAGATGGAGGAGGTGATATTTCAACCAGGACCGGCGGTGCTTCTTCGACGCACTCTTCTGTTGTTGTAAGGATGCGTAAATCCGTTCCACACAAAAACGGTCCAACTAATCGAATCGTCTCGATTTTAGACGCACCCAACACGTTTTTAACATCCGCGTCGCAAAAGCACCGATCGTTGTTTGCCGTCTGTATCAAACTACAACACGTCTGCGAAATCGTGCTTTGCTGACCGTTTTCCACAAACAGCGCGCTACAATCCGTATTAATTGACTCTGTGAGGAGGACGCACGGAGAGCGAGGAATTGGTGGAGGAGCGAACGGTGGAGGAGGAGAAGGCTGCTGCGGCGCCAACGGAGACGGAGGAATCGGTGGAAACGGCGATGGTGGAGGCGACGCTGGGGCAAAGGGTGGAGGACTGGGACTGAGCGGCGGTGGAGGATTTGGAATAGGTGGAGGTGGTTGTGGATACACCGGAGGTGCCATTGGTGGTGGGGGGGTCGGCATCGGCGGCGGTGGATTGGGAGCAGCCGGTTGAAGAGGTGGCGGCGAAGCGACGACTAAAACCGGTGAAGGCGGCGGTGGCGACGGAGATGTGGGAGGAGGTGACGCAATCACCAACGGAGGCGGTGGCATCGGAATTAGAGGTGGAGAAGATGGCGGTGGTGGAGACTCAACCGAAACAACTGCAAACGGTGCGCGCGGCGGCGGCGGCGACACAGAAGGAGGCGGGGGAGAAATTTCAACCGTAATCACTTCTTCCACGGGCACACATTTCTCTCCGATCAAAAGTGGCTCCGTCAAATCGCACACGGCTTCGGCAACCAACAGCACATCTTCTCGATCACCGAGTTCTGCTAAAGCGTCGTTTTCACAGAAACAGCGCTCTACGTTCGACGCTTCCAACAACTGGCAGCACTTGGTCGTATCGCCTGATCTGGCTTCTGGTTCCGCGAGCAAAGGCGTGCACGCATCTCTTAGCGCGTTCGTCTTGGAAACGCACGATTTTGGAATCTCAAATGGCCCGATTGGTCTCGGAAAAACTCTCCCGGATGCCCAAGGAACGCCTTCGCCGCGTTCCCAAGCCGGGAATTCTTCCGAGACTAAAAATTCAGCCGGAGCTTTCTTTAGCCAACATTCGCCGAAACCGTAATCAAAATAGGCGTTGGAGCAACCATCTTCGTTTTCACAGAAAACATAAACATTGCAATCAGATCTTTTCTTGCACTCGATGCAGCACGATTCCACGGAGTCTACGATCAAATCAGTACCAACGTTGAGAGGATCACCTTTGTAATTCGCGCGTTGCTCGATCTCGCAGCTTTCACTGGTCGGTTCGGGCAACTCGCCAACATCAATTCGAGAAGTGACGATATCAGAGGTCCAGTTAACGTTCGGGCCTCTCGCGTATGCGGCAGGAGATTCCAACGACGCGTCCGCGATATTTAAAGGAAATGTTTTCAAAGTGCACGTGCGATAGGGGTACTCATCGCATCCGCCTTCTGAATCGCAAAATACCCAAAGCTCGCAGCCTGCGTTTGCCAAACACGCCGCACAACACGCTCCAGCATTCACCGCAAGGTCTACAGTCACATTTGCGATGACATCTCCGATATAGTTGGCGTTTATCTCTGCGTTACAAGGTGGGAACTTCACGTCGCTCGTATCTCTCGCGATCGGTTCAACAATTTTATCGAGCAAAATTCCAGAGGTGTAGGTGACGTCCTCGCCTCGAGATCCCGGAATCTCAGTATCGACGCTTGCAGAAATTATTGCCTGGTCCAAGACCTTCAAAGTACATTGTGAATAAGATGACACGTATTCATTCAGACCACAACCACCAGCTTCGTCTGTGCAGTACGTCCAGACGTTGCAGTTGGGATTTTCTTGGCACGCTACGCAGCAAGCGTCTGCGGAAGAGGCGAGAAAGACACCTTCGGTAATATCCTCGCCGTTGTAGTTTGCGTTCTCTTCGGCATTGCACGCGCGAATCGGAGGTGCGAGCTCCGCATCGCCTTCACAGTACAGCGAAGAAGAAGGAGAAGGAGACAAAGTAGGAGAAGAAGGTACTGTTTCAGTTGTCGTTTCAGTTGTTGTTGTTGTCGTCGTCGTCGTCTCATACCTAGCCCAGACGTTGTCGTTACCGCCGACGATGAAACAACCGGGACACAACTTGACGTTCTCGTTCAAGAGAACTCGAAGCTTTGACCCATCGAGTGAGACTTCAAACCTCGCGTCTTCGCACGAAAAATTTGTGATCTGCTCTCGCATATCGAGCATTTCTGGAGGTGTCGCGATTGCTAAACCTTCGCACGTAATTGACGTGGCGGTAGTAGAAACGTCTTCACCTTCTTCGATTAAATCGATTTCGAGCACTAAATCGGTGAGATCTAACGTGAGACACGTTCTTTGCCCGAGTACTCCAGATACTAACGATGATGAAGCGTCAGCAGTAGTCAATCGTCGCGGTTTCACCGTCGTAAACGCAACGTCTACGAGTGACGGACACGCGTTTAAATCCAAACCGACGTTTGGGTTCCAGCCAAAAATCATGTTCGGACTCACAACCGCGACTGACGAGGATAGCGTGTTCATCGCTTCGACGTCGCAAACTGGCGCTCGTAACGTCATCAACGATTCGATTTTTTTACTCTCGACGTGCTTAAAAGAAAAGAGGAAGTTTGAGTACCCGCCGACGAGAAACTCGCCTGGGAGCAAAACGACGTTTGCACCGAAAGTAACTCTCGGTCCAACATCGTCCATCGTGAGCGATATCTCTTCGCAAGACACATCGTTCCTGCCCTCGTTGGAAGAGGTAGAAGAACTTTTCGGAAGAATTTGTCCACCCCAACACGCAAAGACAAACTCCTCCTTTGGTCTCGGTTCGTACGTCGTCTCGCCCGAAACTTCGTCCTCCACGGCAACCGCTCTCGACCATTGAAAAGGTAACGTTACTCCGGCCAAAGATACCGGATCGTTTACGTTCGCTCCACTCGCTCTTGTCACCACGATTGAAACGTACGTCTCTCTCGCTGCATCCACGACGTTTCCGGCAATCGCACCGAGTCGCAACACTTCCTCCGAAGGCGAAGACGACCACGTGTGCACGCTAAACGCGAGGTTGCCGTCGGCGAGATCCGCGCACGCGCTCAAATCCTCGCCAACTCCTGGATCCTATTTTGTGAAGACAACGAAACAAAAAACATCAAAAATCGCTCGTCAGTATTTCTGTCATCATCAATAATTGCGTCGTCGTCATCCGCGCTTCTCTACGATGCATATTCGAGAGTGATCGTTTGTTTCAGATGCGAACGCGAAGACGCGAAAAGGCGGTTTGGAAATTCCAAGAGAAAACTCTTTTGTTAACAAAAAAGAACGAAACGCTCTCGCGCTTACCTGCAATGCCCTCCTCGGCGCAAACGCCGCAACGTTCACTCCCGCGTTGTTGTTGTTGTTGTTGTTGTTGTTATTATTGTTATTGTT
>Ga0302137_1001687_pt1 | contig 10030 bp, 5 predicted proteins | sample CBN3_SCM_MG_FD_203127 | JGI IMG/M metagenome (GOLD analysis project Ga0302137, IMG submission 203127) | Marine microbial communities from Western Arctic Ocean, Canada - CBN3_SCM | ecosystem: Environmental > Aquatic > Marine > Oceanic | place: Canada: Western Arctic Ocean | collected 2017-09-15 | reverse complement strand
GCCGCCCGTCGGGCCATGACCCTGACCAGTGCCTATATCGATGACCACCGTATCCGTTCACAGTTTCAGGCAATGGTCGGTACAGTCGTACCATTCTGGTTCGCTGAAGATAACTTCCTGCGTCGTATCGGGCGCAGCCTGAAGCACAACCCGCTGATGTTCCGCAACCTTCATCTAACAATGAACGCCGGGATATACAGCGGCATCGTTCAGGAGGACCAGTTCGGGGAGAAGCAGATCGTTATCCCCGGTAGCGAGGTCGCTACCCATTACATGCTGTCGATAGCCGACAAGACACCTATTGTCAATAGTGTCTTCGGTGGCAACCTCGGTTCCGTGCAGCGCCCCGGCATGGGTATCTCAATGAACGTCCATGTTGTTCCCGGTTACGATCTGGATTCAATGGGCCAGTTGGGTTTGGGTCCACTACTCGCTGCCCCAATCAACTTCGCTTCAGGTCGTGACGCTGAGATCCGACAGATGTTTGAACACAACCTTGTCGGTGGCCGCTACCCCGGAGCCAGCAAACTGAATACAGGCGCAGGGGGGACAGTATCTAGCGCCTTTGAAGCGGCGTGGTCTTCGGTGGCCCCGGCGCTAGTTGTCAGGGCATTCGCGTTGTTGGGTATCGATGGCCCGAATGGTGAGGCCCGCTCCAAGGCAAAGATTGATGTACTCAAGTTCATGGCAATGAACGGTTCCCTCCCCACGGAGCAGGAGATCGCATCGCATTCCAATCCGGCGTTGTATGAGGAAGCGTTCCTAGAGGACGTAGACGAGATGGCTAAGCAGTACCAGTTGTTGCAGGCATTGTCATGGTTCTGGGGTCCGTCTACTGGGCAGTTGGCTGATCTCACTCTCCACGAGAATTGGGAATGGAACCAAGAGTTCCACGAGTTGTTGGAGATGGGGCTTCCCTACGAGGAGGCGTACCCGCAGTGGGTGAAGAACGTGGAGGCTCGTACCGGAGAGAAGTTCGATCCGGTGGAGCATTCACCGTTCAGGACTTCCGGCTACACGAAGATCCCGTTCGCTGTGCTGGAGACTACACAGGACGCTAACCGTTGGCTGGTAGATAACGATGCCTTCGCCCGTGACTTCACGATGTCGTCGTCGTTCTTCATGCCCCGCAAGTTTGATGTGGACGATGATGAGTACGTCGCGGAGGTTAAGCAGCGTCAGTTGAATATGGGTCTACGCAAGATGGATACGTCGGAAGAGTTCCTATCCGAGTTGTATTTCAATATCTCTTACCCTGTTTACAGTAAGCGGCGCATAACTTACATGACACGAAAGAATTCGATGCGTGCCATGAACATGGATACCACGGAGTTGGATACTAAATGGGATCTGTGGTATGCGGCGTTCCAGATGCAGCACCCCGTGTTCGTGAATCAGATCACTACTGGTACTGCCCGCATCAAGCGAGATGCGACTGTCAGCGAGTTCAGGCTGCTGGTCGAATCACCGGAACTGGTCCCCGATGGGTTGCATCGGGAAGACATCTTGAACGCTATGGCTACCATAGTCGGGTTCTCCGACAAGATGGATGGGCTGAAGGGTCAGTCTGATCCTAGAGCACGAGCGAAACGTGATGCTCTTCGATTCCAATATAAACGGATCATGGAAGAGTTTGTTCATAACAAGCCGTGGTTGAATGAACTATATTATAGTGTATTCCTACCTATCATCGGGGAGAGTTGGATTGCGAAGCATCAGGCTGGGCTGGTTAGCATCGATATGAGTGCGATATGACTGATCTCTTTGTAGAGCAGCCCGAAGACGAACTCTACAATTCCCTTGTCCCACCGGAGGTGGGGCCGGATCCTGTGGGGGAACTGGGCGGCGCTATCGGCGATCTCGTTTCGGCTGGATCGGACATAGCCGGTGAGATATTTACGCCACGTTGGCCGACGTGGCCTCCGTTTAAGGAACCAGCAGGGAAGATAGCGACTACCCTTAAAGATTTCTTCACGGAGACTGGCAAGTTCGCACCCCCGGTAGAGGAAGACCCGACGCTAGAAGACCGGGTGGGTCAGCGGGCACAGGAGATAATGCCAGCAGGAACGGCCACGGATCAAGGTGAAAGCACTGGCCCCATCATTAGGGCTTTGCACTTTGAGCAGATGACTGGTGAGGGGGCGTTCGTTAAGTTTATTAACTGGCTTAGGAAAAGCGGTGTCACAATGGCTTCGCGTGAAGGTGCCGGTATCGGCCAATCGGTCATCTACGAAGGCGAGCGCCAGACACTCAACCCTGCGTTCCAAGGCGCTTCCGGATCCAAGTCCTCTGCCGCTGTCCACAATCTTGCTAGCGACGCAGGTCAGGAACAACTGGTTGGTTATCTGCAAGGCGACTGGCGCAACATCCCTGATCTCCTTGAGTTGGTTCAACAGAACATTGCTGAGAACTGGTCAACATTCATGACCGGTGTTGTGGATGGTAATAAGCCGCAGACTTTGGATACTGCCGTGTCTGACCCCGCTGTGTTCGGTGAACTGATGCGACAGTTTGGTGGGTACGGCGACGGTACGACACTACTGGTAAACATTGATGACGCATTCGGTGGCGGGTCGGCACAAGACATCCTCGGCGGGGCGCTAGAGGCTGCTATCCAGACGTATGCAGCGGACCTCAGTAAGACAAACACATCGATGTTCGTCGGTAACGAACTCGGGAAAGAGGGCGGGAAGGTCGGGTTCATAACATCATTCGATGGCACACCCTATGGGGATATCAAATCAGTTAACGATCTGTTCTCCGGTGGCAAACTTGGCCCGATGGACGCCTACAACTATATGCGTACCCTGTACGACAACACTAAAGATTCCGCAGGTTACTCACCCATCATGGATCAGATCCAACAGGAGTTGTTCGCATGGGGGATACTGGATCCCAAGGACGACTTTGAGTGGGGCAGACTAGATATACCCGGCATGGGCGGTTTCACCGACCGTACTGTTGATGCATTGCAGATGTTCCAAGTAGATATCATCAATGAGGCGTTGTCAGTACCGGAAAGCGAACTGGCTAATGACGCCACGCCCTACATTGAGGACGTGACGAAGCGGCTCGTTGCCCGGAATCTCAATGCTGGCGAACTCCAAGGCAACCAAACCCGCAATCACGAGCAAGGCGTGTTACGGGATGTATCACAAAGGATTCAGGACAGGATCGCCAGTAACCCCCGTTACCAGAGCATGGGGCAGCAAGGTATCAAAGAAGTAGAAACCACTATTCAGGAAATGATTAATGAGTTGGGTTCGGAAGAGCAGGAGAAGTATTTCGGGCGCGGAGGTTCTGCGGCAGATCGGCAACGAGTGAACTCGGTGATGGCCGACTTCTACGATGATAATGACTGGGGATCACAGATTTTCTTCGGTGGTCAGAATAGCGATATGGATTTCGTGAACTACGCCAAAGGTGTGGGAGCGTTGACTGAAGAACAGATGTCGTTGATGGAACGAGGGTTGGTATCGCCTAACAACTTTAGGGACAACTGGGATGCAAACGATGTGACGGCGTTGCAGGCCGCTGAACAGGACGTGGCTACTTCTAATCTCCTAAAGTTTATTGCTAACAACACCACAGGCGGTCAGATGGACGCCGATGCCATCCGTAAGGGATTGGTTACCTACGCCCACACTATCGGTCAGCGGACTGCTGCTGAACGTGGGTACAGCAATACTAATTATGCTGAGATGGCAACGAAAGCGATGGATGCATTTACGGATGCCCCGGCGGTGTCGCCACTAGCGAACACGATAGAGGAACGGATCGCAGAGTCGTACAACTTGGTTGGTGGTGGAGAGGGGCCAGACTTCCGAAGCCTAATGGAGCGTTTGGACACTCGTAATCAGCGGGGTACGAATGTGCTTCGGGTGAGGAACGTATGAACGCGGAAATCTATTTGGAGTTACTCCGTGAGGCACACCTCGCGGCCATACAGCGCGGCGCGACTCTGACCGGCGGTACACGGTTGGGGTTGGGTGAGCGTATCGATGACGATATGCAGTTCAATACTGAGACTGGTTCCCAAGACACACCGGGTACCTATCCTGTTCCTTCGGAATCACGGGAACTAAATGTCTTTGCTGATGCCGCGTTGGCGGAGATGAAGGTTGGACTTACCCGTCAAGGACTTGTAGATGTATTAGTTAATCAGTTTAATATACCAAGGTCTAACTTGGTTTACGCATGGGATATCCCTACATACGCCGTGATGCGTGATGGTCAGCGGCAGTCGGAACTAGAACCTGAGTTCTTTACTGGTAACCCACTGGACCCAGCATCGGTTGCAGATTACATGCAGAGCAGCGCGTACCGGCCTAACAACCAATGGGCTGGTAGGCAAGGCAAGGATGTTTCCGGCGCTACTGTTGCTGCATTCAACACGGAGACTGGTGAGGGTGGACCGGCTCCGAAGTATCCGGACGCTGAAGGCCCAGTGTATGAACACACTAATCCGTTTATAGCGAATAGCGCAACGGGTTGGGGGATAGAGGCAGCATTGGGTGCGGTGTTGGGTCCGACTGGTTTGGCGGCTGGTAAACGGCTACTTGGTCCACTGTTCAGGGCTATGCCACAACTCCCACCGGCAGTTCTGGCCCGGTTCAGGAACATTGCGAGGGGGGACTGGGATTGGAAGGGTCCAGCGCCGGGCGATCCGGACTGGAACGGGGGGATAGGTGTTCAGACCGTAGAGGCTGAACAGTTCCCCGGTCAGTTCGGTCCCACCGATGATGTCCCGGTCCATAACCAAAGGGGGGCCTTCGATCAGGACTCAGAGTTCGATCAGACAGTTGCTAGTTTGTGGGAGGAGATGGACAGGATCCGGGGGGAGTTGCCTCAAGGCCCCATCGATCCGACTAGGGGAAATTTCCGGCCACGCGGATTCGAGGATGGGACCAAATCTGCGGATCGCCTACAGGAACCTCGGCCAGAGATGTGGGGTGACGGTGCCGGTGGGGGTGGTGAACCGCCTAGGAGAAACAATGTCTTTGACGATTACCCCGAATCCTATGACGGCTGGGATGAAGAGCGTATGCTTAACAGGCAGGCTGAGATTGTTGACGGCGCTGATGCAGGTCGGTGGGAACTAACAGACGAGAGCGACGACGGGTGGCTCCTCTATGTTGAACACTTCAATCTTGAGAATGAACTGCGGCTAAGGAGAGGGCAGCAGTTTCTCCCAGCCAACCCAACCGACAGGGTGGGATCGATGCATGATGCCGCAAGTCGTGGCGAATACTTCGAGTGGTTGGCTGAAGTTCAGTTGCCTTTTGTTAGGGGGGGGGCATTCGATCAGACGCAGATTGTACCATTAGATGATTTGGACCGTCACCTAGACAGTGCGTGGGAACAGATGCTTGGGGAAACTGACCCATCATCACTATCTTTCACGGATGCTCTAAAGAGTTTAGGATCAGGTGCCGCCATAGCAGGAGCCACTGCGGTCACCGCCCAGACCCTCTTCCCAGAGCAGGTAGAGAAGGTTGTCAGTGGACTCGCTACTTTCAATGATGGCTGGTGGAGTTGGATCAAAGAGTTCCCTGAACACTTGGATTGGGTAGTGAGGGCTGCCGGTGCCACGTTGGATGGGATGGAGCAGGGGACACGCAGCATGGGTAGCCCGGTGTTGGATGGGTTGAGTGATGGGTTCCGTGAAGAGGCGGGCGGATGGATGGGTTCATTGGGTGGGGGAGCCGTACCTGTTATGGGTCGGCAGGATGCCAGCATGTTGAAGGGTTTGAGTAAGGATCTTTCTGAGCAGGGCCATAACGGTCAGGCTATGTTCCCTAACGATATACGCAGAGAGATAGAGAATGGTGACGCAATGATTGTTGGTTATCGTAGTGACGCTGACTATCAGCGTGCGGTGGAGGAGTCGGGGCAATACGGTATAGAAGTAGATAGGCATTTCTGGCGTAAGCCGAACCGGAAGAACATTCGTCCTGCTGAGGGGCAGCCGTGGACTAGCGACAATTTGAAGAAGTTGGCTGCGACTAACTACTTCTATCCTGATGCCGGTGCTAGGCGGGGGCAGCGATGAACATTCAGGAGATTTACGAACTTGGTTTAGCGCAGGGTTGGGATGAGGCTGACGCCTATTATTTGGCGACTATCGCGTGGGCTGAAAGTAAGGGTGTCGCTGACAAGGTTACTGATGAGCCGGGGGATACAGAGAGTTACGGTATCTGGCAGATCCATGATATCCATATCCCCAAACTTATCGAAGCGGGGGTCATCACGTCTGTAGAAGACCTATTTGATCCGACCACTAATGCTAAGGCTGCTGATTACGTCGGACATCGCAGGGATTACAGTGAACCGTGGGAGGATTGGGACTGGACCCGGTGGACCGTCGCCGGGTTGCCTCCGACCGATGTGAACCATCCGGGGAAGTACGGCGGAGATATAACCAGATCAGTCATTTCAGATACCGATGTGCCCGAGTGGACGGAGGCTGAAGTTCCGGATGACTTCAAATCTACGATTACTGGGACGGAGGAGTGGAAGGATCGGATAGCAGAATGGGGGCTGGATAACGATCAGGAAGACTTGGCGCTGCAATATGTATTCGATCAGTACAACCAGTTCGGTGATACTATCCCGAATTTTCTTATGGAGGCCAAGGACGTAGAGGCTCTGAACTCGATTGGTGATCTGGTAAAGAGCCTCCCGGTTGAGGAGTCGTATTCTCCTTCTAACATGACGGGGCATTTGCCTCAGGGATGGATGAAGTTCTGGGGAGATGACACCACAGAGGTTGGGGATTGGTACAAGGGATGGGAAGAGATATTTGAAGAGAACAGGAATAGGGAGGTGGGCCAGTTCGTATGGGATGATTTAGAAGATGACTTTCTGGCTGACCTAGAGAAGCAGGGTTGGTGGGCATCGCACACTGAGAACTACCGTAAACTAACCCAGTTGTGGTATACCGGTGGTGGTCCCGGTGGCGCAATAACGGACGGCGAAATGGTCTTGGGGGCAGGCGCACCGATGGTTCCCGAGCATGGGCAAACTGAATCGATGTTGGGGAGAGATTACAGTGGTACCGGCGATTGGGGTGCTACATGGAATGCGAATGTAGAAGTCGCTCGTTCTATTCTTGAAGACCTTGATGAGCGGATGGACGCTACATGGGCGAACGCCAATTCTGCTCATGTCAATAACATAGCGTTTATGCTGATGCGTGAGGGTGGGGCCTCTAACCATTACTACCCGAATGAGGCATGGGCGACTACTGCTGCGTCGAAGATTGAGCGTTACGCCGCAAACAATATCTTTACTCAGGGTAGTAACCCTTCGTTGAATACCCTTGGGACTGAAGGGCTTGGTGCTGGAACTATCCAAGACATTGTGGATCGGCTACGGACCCGTGCCAATGGTCAGTTGTGGGATACTGATGACGCCACGTTGAGGGAGTGGGCGATACAGATCAAGACGGAGCAGGGACCGAACGAGGCCCAGAGGATGGCGGAGATCGATGCTCATGCGTATGGTAGTTGGGGGTTGACTGCGGACCAGCAGGATGGGATGGGGGAGTGGGCGGCGCAGGGTAGCCCCGGTTCGACTATCTCCGACTTGGTTAATCCCGCGTGGGACAGTGCTACCAATTTCTGGCAGGATAAGAGTTACCGTAAGGATGATCCGTGGTTGATGGATAACTATCAGGTGGTTAATGATGACGGATCTAAGCGGTTCAGGACGGCAGCAGAGATGAGGGAGGTTGCTCGCACTAACCTTGAACGGTCCCAGCATTCCAAGGAGTACCAGAATCCGATGAACGAGTTCCTTGCTAGGGCGACTGCGATGTTCAGGAGTGATTACTGATGGCTTATTGGAGTGAGTGGTCGGACGAATACAAGGAAGAGTTGGAGGCTGAAGGAGCAGTATTCAATGCTGCTGGTGTGCCTGTTTCCGGTTTGAATAAAGCGGTTGCTGCTACTAGCAACATTGCTGGTGCGGTTGAATTCGATGAAACGGGTTCCGGTTCCTATCTGGCTACTGTTAACGAAGACTACCGGACCCGATCAGAGGCAGCCGAATCACCTGAGTACCAACGGTTCGTGGATTATCTTAAACTCCACCGCCCCGAAGCACTTGCACGGCAAGGGGAATGGGCACTGTGGCAACAGAACCAGCGTGCGCTTGCAGCGGGAACACCTCTGTTCGCAGACCAAGCGGATCTAATCGCTGGTGGTACTGCTGGTACTGCTGGTACCGGTGGTATCGGTGGTGACTCCAGTATAAGAGCAAAGATGCAGAGTGCTTTCTATGCGGCGCTACGTCAAGCCGGGATGGACAAGACAATCATCGATGACCTGTGGGCATGGGCTGAAACTGAGTGGACTAATGATCCGTCGTTCACAGCGGAGCGCGCATTGATCGGCATGTACGATCAGCAGGCATTCAAGGATCGGTTCAAGGGTATCGACCTGATGACTCAGGGGGGGACTGGTCGGCGTGATCTGCCTACTCCCGGTGAGTATATTCGTTTTGAAAAGTATGTGGCTGGTGAACTCAGTCGTGTCGGGGTTGTCGAAACAGACTTCGATACTCTGATTGCTAACCTATATGTGAATAGTGTTAGTGACACTGAGGTAACTGAGCGGCTTAATGTGGCACAGAAAGTCATGTGGGATATGCCACCAGAGGTGCGTGACAAACTCACCGACTGGTTCGGTACGGAATATGGTACGTCTATCACTATGAAGACGTTCCTTGATAACACTGGTGACTGGTCAAAGATTCAGGATGATATCAGTACCGCTCGGACGGGTGGCTGGGGTCAGATGGTTGCCGGTCTGGACGCTGGTTGGGACAAGGATCTTGCTAAGAAGGTTTCTGATTTGGGTTTGTCGCAGGCGGAGCAGTGGAGCAGGTTCGCTGAGTTGAAGGAACAGGAGATGTTGTTCTCCGAGAATCTGGATGAGACTGTTGATTTAGATTATGCTACGCAGGGCGTGGAGGCAGCGTTCGATCTTGACGACAACGATTTGTCTGAAACAATCGACCGTCGCGCAACAGGGCGTACTGCCAAGTTTAGCGGTGGCGGCGGTGCGTTACTATCGGGTACGACTACAGGATTCGGAGCGGCTAATGCCTAAGGTCCAGACATCAGGTTCCAAAGGTAAGGCAAAGAAGTTGCCTTACAAGAAGACTAAGGGAGGTAAGAAGCGTGGTTACTAAAGACGTTCTTGAACGAGTGGTTGCTACTTTCATTCAGGCATTTCTCGGTATCTTTGTTGTCGGTGGAGACATCGGTAACGCTAAGGCGGCGGCGTTGGCTGGTGCTACGGCTGCGTTGAGTCTTATCAAGGGTCTGGTTGCCGGTAGGTTCGGTGACGGTTCTGCATCAGCGGTGTCGTAGTTGACGAATGTAACGAAGTTGCTTGCCGGTATCACGGCGCTACTCGTTGCAGTCGGGGCTTTAGTCGGCACGGTTAGTATGACTATCGGGAAGGGTCCGGATGCACCAGCGGGGATTACGATTGTGTTGAATTCGCCTGAGGCTTACGCTGACTTCATAGATAATCATGCGTCCAATGGCTGAAGATACAACTAACTGGCGTCAGTGGCGGGTCAAGACGAACCTTGGAACACTGGCGTCTATCATCGTTGCCGTAGTTCTGGTTGTCTGGCAGGGCGGTCAGATCAAAGCCCAAATAGAATCGAACTCAATGGCCGTCGATTCAATGGCTGCTTCGGTCATGGAGTTGTCGGCCACTGTTGGTTTAACGATTGAACTGGATCAAAGAACCAATCAGTTGTTCGGTGAGATCGATGGGTTGCGTGACCAGTATCAGGATCAGGCTGACGTGTGGTTGGAGATCGCCACCCAGTCCGAGCGGTTCGATTTGGCCCGCAACGACCTATCCGATTTGGAATGGCGTGTCGATGATCTTGACCGTCGCGTAGCAGAGGCATGGGGCGTAACGATAGCCGACGACGGTGAGGACTACGGGTGGCAGATCACGGACTTGGTTCGTCAGGTGGCAGAGTTGCAGGGCCGGATGAACTCCGG
>Ga0302137_1001681_pt1 | contig 10044 bp, 1 predicted proteins | sample CBN3_SCM_MG_FD_203127 | JGI IMG/M metagenome (GOLD analysis project Ga0302137, IMG submission 203127) | Marine microbial communities from Western Arctic Ocean, Canada - CBN3_SCM | ecosystem: Environmental > Aquatic > Marine > Oceanic | place: Canada: Western Arctic Ocean | collected 2017-09-15 | reverse complement strand
AAATGGGCCATCCACAAATCCAAGATCATACTCAATTGTAGTTGAAGGATTAAAAGGATTCGGATAATTTTGCTGAAGAGATGTTTGACCTGGTACGGTTAATGTTTTTGGGCCGATTCTATAGTAACCCATTTTATCAGTATAAGCATTCACACGATTACCTTCAGTGTACGATGGGAGCTCTACCCAACCGCTTCCTATAGATCGGCGATAAATTGCAATTTCTTCATCTTCCCCAGGCATAGAGACTTCGACAAGCTTATTAAACTTCAGAGCTTCATTGCCAAGTAAATACGATGCACGATCATTAAAGTGTGGTTCAAATAACGTTGAATCAAGAATCATAACTGTTTGGTCAAAATCAACAGATCCATTTTTACCGGCTACATGGAATTGACCATCTGCACTTGCACCTGACCAATTACCATACATTTTAGTTAAGACTAAACCTATATTAGTAGTAATTGTTGTATCACCTACAACTCCCTTAGAATCAACTTTAAAGGTATAATTTCCTTTAGTTTGAAAGTTGTAGTGCCCAACATAAGTAAATGCGGCTGCTGTGTCTAGTGTTACAGTTTTAGATTGAACATTAAGAGTAAGGTCCCTTGTTTTACCCACCGAGTCTACAAGAAATATCTCGTAGTAATTAGTGAACGCATTGTTTTGGACAACGTACATGCGGATCTCAGGACGAGGTACACGCTGGACTTTAACGATAAAAGTATCTACAGTAGATGTATCGCCATCAGCAGCCGTAATTTTAAATTTTATTTGGTTAGAAAGGGTGTCTAAAGGGTTTTTGGTTATAGATGCATCTTTCCATGGACCTAAGTTTGGTTTAAACCATAAATCATCAGGCTTAATTTTTACTAAATCTTTTCTAGCCTTACTTGAGTAGACATAACCTTCAGCTTTTTTCTCGAATGCTTTTGAAGGTTCTACCGTCACATTTGAATTATAGGTTAAGGGTAAAATTGTCAGTGTTAAGGTAGAATCATCTACATCTGTTAAATAATTTGCGAAGTCAATATAGAGTGAATCATTTTCTTTTACAGTCGTATCGTTTAATCCTGCCCAAATCGGTGGATCGTTTAACGCATCAATAAAAAATAATACTGTATCTTTACCTATAAGGCCTTCAGGATCAATAGCGCTATACTCAACTAACATATCATATTCAGTATAATAATTTGTATCCGCTGAAGTTGAATCAGTTTGAGTTATCCATGCATACAGTGAATCAATTGTACCTCCAAGCTGACGTAATGAATCTACTTTAATTGGGTCTTTAAAGTTTGAAATACTACCTGGATAAATCACTAATGAATTATTTTTTTGTATAATTGTCGAGGACGGATACTCATCAACAAGAGCAGTAATCAATTTATTTTTATATTTTTTATTAAAACTAGAAAGGAAGCCAATCTTAGCTGTTGGATATCCAATATTAGCGGGTAGCTTAGAAGCAATTTTAAAAGAATATTTAAGTGATGATACCAAATTATCTTCATCTGTAACGTATCTTGTTAAATTTATTGAATCACTACGCGCACCCTCATTAAATATTAATTTACTTATTGATGATAAGTCCAGAACTGGTGGGTCATTAACTGCATTAACGCGCATTTCAATATCAACAGTATCCTTCAAACCCCAATTATCAGTAATGATAACACGATGAATGTAAGCTGCCGTATCAAGTTTAGTAGGAGTAAATGATACATTCCCAGCAATAGATACAGCTGCATTGATCGTATTAATTTTAGGTTCTATAATGGCCCAAGGAGCTTGAGTTGTATCTGAAATAAAGGATTCAAGTTTATAGAAAAACTTATCAGACCTTAAGGTTGCTACATCTTTATCATTAATTTCTAATACTTTTTCCCATAATACATCTTCATAAGCACTCACCCTAGGAATAGTATCAACAATAGGACGCGCATTATGTCTAAAAGTTTTATAGTAACTAATAGGAGCAGATATATTACCAGCTACATCAACAGCCCTTAATCTAGGGAAATACCAACGATCATGTGTTAAAGAGTCAATTGCGATAATAACAGTATCTAATAGACTTGTCTGAAACTTGTAAGATCTTAAAGTGGTAAATGCACTTGCAGAATCCTTCGTTGTACTTTCAAATAATGAGTATTCATAACGTTGAATTCCAGATTTAGCAACTTCTGCCTCTAATTTAGGGTCTGCCCAATTTTGGGTAGCAAAGACAAGTGAATCATTTGTCCACAATGTATCACTATTATTTCCATTTCGAAGTGAAGTAAGAAAAATTTTCTCACCATCCAAGTTACTGATCGTTGTATCAGGTCTATCTGTTAACGTAATTAATCCTTTTTGTCCAGTAATAACAGCCGGAGGAATCGTATCTAAAATAAAGAATGAAGAACTTGTCGCGCCAATGGTAGTATTCCCTACTTGATCATTGATCATTGCACGAACAAAAACACTGTCGCCTTGCGCTAGCTTTTGCGGAGTAAGGATATCTAGGACTTCTTTTTTAGTACGATATTTTGAAATAGAAGCAGCAAGAACTTCTAGTGAATCTTTCGGTAAAATTGTCGCCCAAGTCTCTGAGGTCATTTTACCATCCACTTGCATTTGAATTACTATATTACCTCTTAGTAGTGATTCATCAGCAATATCAATTGGAACTATCACTCGCAAACTATCTGTTGATTTATTAAACCAACTTCCTGAAACCGTATCTCCAAACATAGTCATAAAACCTGTCGTAAACGCAATCGGATCAGTATTGTCAATTGTTACAATGGAGTCTGCAAAGACTGAATCAGCTATAAGTGGATTTAATGCTTTATCTTTAGCTGTTAGTGAAACAGCTATTTGACCATCTGAGTTATCTACAAGCGGAAGATTGTAAGTGAAAATTTTAGTTGTTGTGCTGGTCATATTAACATTGGTTTTATCACCAGCTGTATTATTTGGAAAATCAACAGTCAAAATTGGGACTGTATTGAATTCTATGTCATCTGTAAAAGTTGCTGTAATTACCATTTGCCCATCTTCAAATCGTACTAAACTATCAGGGTCATCATAGGTAAAAGTGACGGATGGTGGCGTGGTGTCGATTTCAATATCTTTCTTCTGTTTTAGTGCATTAGCATTAGCTAGTAACGGTAAAGTTAATGTTACGCTATTACCATAAGGGTCTTTAATAGTTCCACCGTTTAAAGTGAGCGCATTGACATCAAAATAATTAAGATCAGCTGAAGTTTGACCGGTCTCAACGGTATACTCAAAAAGAAGTATTTTACTTCCTGAGCCTGAAGTGTAGTTAACAACAGCATCAACAAGGAGACCTGTTTCAAGATTTAATTGAGGCGTTCCTATAACGGTCATATTTGGATCCGCCGCATAGACCGCTGTGCTTACCACTTGAAGATTTACCTTATCACCTGCTTTGTAAGATTTATTATCACTAGAAGAGGTAATTTCATTTATTGTTGGACTTCTCTCTTCGACATATAGTGTAATAGCTGATGCATCGCTAAAAATACTATTACCAGCTGCATCTGCCACCATTACTCTAAAGTAAAGAACTTTGTCATTACCAAAACCATCAATTTTATCGATTCCAAATTCTTGCTCATTATCACCACCAACATTATCTGTACCATCTGGCTGAGTGCGAGCTTCAATACTTGTTACCGTATCAAAAGAATATGTTAGGTCTGCTGCTGCAGCTACCTGCGCTGGTGTTATAGTTTTTCTAAATCCAATTGGAATCCAAGTACCACCAGTAGTTGATCTAGCTTGAAATTGCAGATAACCACCAGACAATGATGCATCATTTGTGAATGGAATAGTAATATTTACTCCATTATGACTTTGGTTCCAATAAATTCCATAGGTTACGTCATCAGCGCCTCCAAAATTAATACTAGATTTTACTTTAGATGGCTTGTATGAAGTAGGTGTAGATGGATAAGTAAGGTCAACAATAAGCTGTGTATTTGATGCTGTAAAAGTACTTGAGTTACCATTAAAATCAGTCACAACTGCACGAATTGATACTACGTCGCCATCAGTAAACTGGTTTAAACCAATAAACTGTGCCTTAGTAGCTGTTACATTAGAAAAGGCATTATTTACATTATCAGAAGTTATAGTTGGATTAGGACCAAAATTATCCCAAATACCATCCGCACCGTTTCCGAGCGCCCTTCCCTGTAACTGAATATTTCCACCTTCTAAACTAGCATCAGTGGTTTCTAATGGAACGGTTACAACTAATCCAGTATTTTCAGAGTTCCAATGTCCTGCAACTATTGTATCACCAGTGGTAATTACGTCGCCAACTGTTAGAATAGTTGGCAACACTCCATCAACCCAATAATCTTTCTTTTGTTTGAGGGCTTTTGCATTATCCAAAGCCGGCAATGTTAAAATTACATCATTTCCAGCAGCATCTCTAATGCTTCCCCCATCCAATTCTAAGGAAGTTGTTGCTCTATAATTCAAGTCTCTATTATAATTATTCGTAGCAACAGTTAATCGGAATTTAGGAGAAGTTGAATTTGTAGCAGAATTATACGGCGCTTCTGATAAAACAGAGCCAGGCGCATCATCAGTGTCTAATAATAATTTAGGTGTTCCTAAAATATTTACCACTTCAGTAAAAGTTACTTTTATATCAAGTGTCGAAGCTACTTTTAACTTAGGATTTCCTTCAGTTTGATCTGATGTTACTTCATCTACTGTTGGAATGACTTGATCTACAGTATAAGTTGTAGCATAAGTAGCACCATCAACTCTATTGCCAGCAACGTCCCACAGAACTGCTCTAAATTTTATAGTATGACCTTCAGTGAGGCCTGCTTTCTCTAAGTGCGCAGCGGTGTTTATTAACGTTTTTTTCGCCGCTACTCGTTCAGGCTGAGTAATTTGAACAGGAGATCCCATTCTTACCCAACCGCCATTGTTAATATTTTTTTCTAGTTGCGCATGTCCGCCATCTAAAGATGTATCTTCATCACCATTCTGCAATTTAGGAATTGTTACTTCTGCGCTAATCCCTGTATTTGATGCATTCCAGTATTCATCTACTACCACGCCACCGGTAGTTGTTAGCTTATCTGCAGCAATTACAGCGCTTATGGGAACAGCTTGGTCAACTGTTAAGGTTGTAGCACTTTCAGTATTTAAAGTTGAGTTTCTTACTCCAGCAGTACTGGCAGCATCCTTTGTATTCGCACTAAAATATATTACGGCTCCTTCACCAAAGCTTCCAATGTCATCCAATAAAAGTTCGGTCACCGTAACTTCATCAAAGCCTCTAGTAACATCGCCACCGCTAATATTTTCAGCACTTAAACTAGTAATCAAATCATCAGCCTCTGGTGCACTTCCAACTTCAGCTAAAAGAATTACTTGTCCACCGTCTAAAGACCCATCTGCTGCGGGCCCTATCGGAATTTTTACTGCCACTTCATCGTTACCCGCATTCAAATATCCAACGGCAACAGAGTCACCACCTGATGTTATCACATCTGTAACTGTTTGCGCTGTAGGCACTTTACCATCAATGATTATACTAAAAACTGGCGCTAAAGCTTTTGATACTGGTGGGCCATCTGCATTATTAGTCAAACCGGGCAATGTTAATGATGCATTATTTCCATTTGCATCAACTATGGTAACACCTGCTGGCAAAGTAAGTGAAGAAGTAGATTTATGATTTAAGTCACCTGAGACATGAGTTGCCACTACATCAAAGGTTAATGTCATATCATCGTCAGATACACCAGTTTCAGTGGCTACAGCATCTGCAGAACCGGTAAAACTCCAATGAGTTTCTGTCGTATTTAAAGTTAATGTGGGGTCACCGCCAGCTAAAGTTATAGCCTCACTAAAGTCAAGTTTCAACGTTACTGTTTCACCAATTCTATAAGTTCCACTAGTACCTAAAACTTGCTCCACATACGGGTCGCTAATATCAACAACTAAATTTTTATAAGTAGCTGGGCCAGTAGTGCTATTGCCTGCTTTATCATATGTTTTTGCAGTGAAATTGATAGTTTTTCCATCTGCGTAATTAGCAATGCCTTCCATTTCAGCTTCAGAAAGAGCTATTGTCTTTGAACCTGCCTGTCGTTCAGCAGTCGTAATTGCTAGATCTGTTACAACATCTATCATGTTATTAGCAGCATTTTCAGTCGCGAGAATATCTATTTTACCTTCATCAAGAGATGCATCTGTTGTAACCAATGGCACAACAATGGCCACACCTGTATTCGTTGTGTTCCACTTACCAGCTGTAACAGTTCCTCCAGTTGCAGTAACCGAGGTTAAAACAGCGCTTGCGGGTGCATCTCCATCTACAACAACCGCCTGCCTTTCATCTAATTGATTTCCTGAACCCTCGGCTGGCAACGCATTACCACTAAGGTCTAAATCATTTTTTGCAAGGTCCGTTATCGTTCCACCATTTAGGGCTAATGAAGTACGACTTTTTACATCAAGGTCTAAATTTATATGGTTATTTAAAACTGTATAGTTAAATAACAATGCATTAGAATTAGCACCACTTGTATAATTTACGACTTGATCTGTTACCTCCGCCCCTGTTTCTAAAGTCAATTGAGGGGTGCCAGTGATCAACATGGTCTCACTAAAATTTACAGTTATAGGAACAACTTCATTTGCAGTATAAGTTTCGTCAATTGATGTTAAATGTGAAACAGTTGGAGCTGACGTATCGTATGTTACGTTATTATAAACTCTCGATGCTTCATTTCCAGCAGGATCAACAAAATCAAAAGTAATATTATATACGGTCCCATCTACAAGACTCGGGTCAGGAGTCGTAAAATTAACAGTTTGACCTCCGTTACCACTTATCACATCATCATCTGCTTTATCTGTACCACTTACTGCATCCCATACGATTCCACCAGTTATATTTTCTGAACCAACTGTATATACTACTTTAAAAGTTTTTATATACATATTAGAGGCATAACTATCATTCGTCGTATGTTCTTTGATAGTAGCTATAGTTGGGTCTATTCTATCTAACAAGAAATAAGTTCGAGCATTTTCACTAGTAGCTTGAGTTCCGGAGCCACTATTTGTTCCTTCTGAGCAAACCCATTTAGCAGTACTACCTTCAAACTGCAATCCAACATAAATTCTTGTTCCAGAATTATTATAATCAACTTTGGTGTCAATATTGGCATTGGGTATATAAACAGTATAAGTATTTCCTGATTGCCAATAGCCTGAAGGCCTTTCATAAGATCCACCACCCGCAACAGCTCCACCAACGGTGACACCACTTAATGTAATTTTATCACTATTACCAAAGTATGCATCACAATCACCTGAATTTGTAGATGCGCTACCATTACCGACTGCCATTGCAGTCCCGCTTTCTTTAACATAGACCCTTATCTCATCATAAGTATCATCGGCATCAGGTGTAAAATAAAAATTTATTCCAGTTGATTTTTCATTATAAAATGTATTGACAGTTCCACCAACAGTATTGACTTTTCCATTCATATCAACATTGTTTTGTGCAATAATAATTCCACAAAAAATAATGAGTTTAGTTACATGTTTTACTATTGATATAAACATTTTAGATAAAAAATAGATTTAGAGACTAACACTAAGTGCGAGTATTCCATCCATCCAACTTACAGTACCTAGTTTGTTACTTTTATCATCTGCAACGCTGAATGAAGTTGTAGAACGAACACCAAATCTAATATCAAGAGATTCTCCGACAGCAAAACCGTAAGAGTTCTCAGCAATGAAGCCAAAACCCTTACCAACCATTCCAGCCCCAAGACGTACTTGACTAGGGCCTGCAGGGAAAGAAAGTAAACCAGTTATGTGGACTCCAGAATAGGTGCCACCAATGGGCTTATAATTAGTGAATTTAAAAGTACCAACTTCAGCCCCTACGCGGAAACGAAAAGGGCCCATTGATAGTAACATAGGAAATTCGAAGGCTGCTCTAAAATCCATCCCCGAATTGTAAGTGCTTAATTGATGGTTTACAAAGCCAGGGGAAGATCCAATTATATTTAAAGTATATCCTAAGCGACTTGCAGCTACGGAAGAACTCTCCTGAGGGTCTTCTGCAAAATCATCACCGAACTCTTCATCGTCAAACTCTTCATCACCAAACTCTTCATCACCAAACTCTTCATCACCAAACTCTTCATCACCAAACTCTTCATCACCAAACTCTTCATCACCAAACTCTTCATCACCAAACTCTTCATCACCAAACTCTTCATCTTCAGACATATCAAAGTCTTCACCAAAGTCCATTTCTTCATCTTCACTTTCATCATCACCCCAAAATACTTCTTCACCAGAATCATCTTGAGCAATAAGTGTCGAAGAAGGTGCAAAAAGCACAAAGACAATTAATATAAAAGAAAATCTTAATATAAGGTCAAATCCATGCTTCATAAGCTTATCCAAGTAAATGATTTCATCGAGGACACAGTGATTTCTCTTAATCATTGCCTCGAATAAATACGTTGTCCGTCTAGAATTTAGCTTTTATTAATCAAAAAAGGAATAAAACACTTAAAATGATTTATTGTTTTTTTATTGGGTTTTTTAACTATTTTTTTGGAATTGGCGCACCTTCAATCCAAGGAGATCCAGCGTTTTCCATTCGTCTCAAAAGCGATTCAATATCATTATTATTTTGCTTCAATTGTGATTGTATTTTATCTAAACCAATTGCTGCTAATGAGAGATTCTCAATTGCAGTTTTTGTAGGGCCGTACGTAGAATACTCTATAGTCCGATGGACCACTGCCAATCTACTTGTTGCGGTGGGGTTAGTCTTTTCGCCGGGTTGCATTTTTGACCTATTTCCATTTAAATCTTTATCCATCTCTAAAATAGACTCTCTAAGTAATGACAAACGCTTATCGATAGTTCCAACATCACCAGTAGATTGACTTATCGCTTTATGCATTCTATTAACTTTTTTTAATATTTCAGCTACTTCAAACTGAATTGCGGATCCTCTTTTTGCTGTTTGCTCATATTGACGCCAAAACTTAGCAATTTTATCATGAGAATCAGTTTGCAAAGCTCCTTTACGCAAAGGAACAACTTCAAAACTTTTAGAATCAGACACCTTGGTTGTCTTACCATCTAGTTGTCTAAACATTGTCACGCTATATTTGCCAGGTGGTGCTAAAAAACCTGATGTATTATCTGAAGAAACTTGACCTATTATAGCATTTGGCGAAGGATATCGTAAGTCCCAAGAAATACGATGAAAACCTTTAGAGGTTGGACCTTCCAAGCGTCTCACTACATCATTATTTAAATCTCTTACTTCAATAATCACTTTTGGATCTAACTCTCTATTCTCTTGCTCAGCAATTTTCCAACCAGGGAATCCCACAGATTTACCTTTATTCATTAAAGCTAGCTCTTTTTTAGTTCGAATCTCTTTTTTTGATAAAAGGCTTTCACTTAGATGATAAGTAAAAACTGCACCAAAAGGTGGATTTGGCGCTACAAAATAACTATCGCCTTGTGACCCTTTTAGACCATTCCAAGGATCATTAAATCCTAAGTAAGGCCTAGCTATATACCACCATGCTTTTCTTACTGAAAAAAGGGTGGCTTTATCCTTCATTTGACTATTTGATAACTCTCTAAATACAGACATATCATCAAAAACATAGAATCCACGACCAAAAGACGCACCCACAAGATCATTCTCTCGCTTATGTATAGCTAAATCTCTAAATGAAATAGTAGGCACTCCACCATTTAATTTCGACCAAGCTTTACCAGAATTTATAGAAAAATAAATTCCATATTCAGTTGCTGCAAAGAATAGATTCTTTTCAACATGATCTTGGACAATACGCCAAGTCAATGTTCTATCAGGGAGATTTGAAGTGATTGATTTCCAGGTTCTACCCTTATCATTACTTACATAAATGTAAGGTTGATAATCGCCATACTTGTGATTGTCTAATACTGCATAAACCTTATTTACATCAAAATTATCTG
>Ga0302137_1001680_pt1 | contig 10045 bp, 10 predicted proteins | sample CBN3_SCM_MG_FD_203127 | JGI IMG/M metagenome (GOLD analysis project Ga0302137, IMG submission 203127) | Marine microbial communities from Western Arctic Ocean, Canada - CBN3_SCM | ecosystem: Environmental > Aquatic > Marine > Oceanic | place: Canada: Western Arctic Ocean | collected 2017-09-15 | reverse complement strand
GCACGTGCGGGCCAGCGCTTTTCGTCAACTTTCTCGGCTTGGAGCAATTGCTTCAACAGGCGCACCTGATCGTCCGCGTCCAGAATCGTAAAGTTAGATTTTAGGCCGACGATTTCGGCATGGCGGCGCAGAATACGCGCCCCCAAAGCGTGAAATGTGCCTATCCACATGCCTTCAGCGACCGGGCCCACTAAATCTGCAACCCGATTGCGCATTTCCTGCGCCGCCTTGTTGGTGAACGTCACAGCCAACATTTGATAGGGGCGGCACCGCCCTGTGTGCAGAATTTGCGCCAATCGCGTGGTTAACACGCGAGTCTTTCCGGTGCCGGCGCCCGCCAGAACCAACACCGATCCGTCGAGCGCTTCGACGGCGCTGCGTTGCGCGCCATTCAGCGCATCCAGCCATGGTGCAGGCGCGTCGCGCCGCACCAAATTACTAACCGGTGGCGGGGGGGCATCGTAATCTAGCGGGTCATCGGAAAAAGGGTCACTCATGCCAAGTTTATAACACACGATACAGCGCCAAACAGGCACGCGTCTATTTTTTGAAACTAATCTTCGCCGCGTTCTGCGGCATGTGCCTTCATAATGGCCGCATTGTAGGCGTTCATGACATCAACCTGCCGCACGACGCCCACGACCTCCATGGACGTCGTGTTTCTCACCACAGCAATTTGTTCTTCATGGACCGCATCCATACGCCGAATCGCTTTTTCCAACATGTCGTGCGGTTCCAGAACGGGGGGGTGGAGGCGCGACACATCTTCAGCGTTCAACAATGTGTCCATTGACGTGTCGAAGGCGGTTTCCGACATGTCGGGCAATGTGATGGTGCCGTGCAGCGCGCCACCATCATCGATGACGAAGAGTTCGCCATGGTGCGATTGAAGTAGTTTCCCCCGTATTTCAACCATGGTCGCGGCGGGGTCGACGGTTTCGAAGTCCTGTTCCATGACGTCGCGAACACGAACCGAGCGCAGCAGTTGGCGCTCGCCGCCATGTTTTGGGTTGAGCCCCCGCTTGGCCAATTGCCAGGTAAAAAAGGAATGTCCGTAGAGGTGCTGGGTCACTGTGGAGGCGATCACCGTCGCAATCATCACGGCGACGGTGATGGAATAGTCCCCCGTCAATTCAAACACCATAAGGATGGTCGAAATCGGTGCGCCGAGCACGGCACCGGCAACCGCGCCCATGCCCACAATTGTGTATGCGCCGGGCCCCGAGGACAGGTCGGGAAATGCCCACGTCGCGACAATGCCATAGGCGCCGCCGAGCATGGCACCGATGAACAGTGATGGAGAGAACACGCCGGCGCCGAATCCAAGGCCGATACTGATGGAGGTTGCTGCGACTTTTGCAATCAGCAGGGCGACCAACATAGTGAAGGCGAGCTGCTGATTGAGTGCCTGGTCTGTGGCTTCGTAGCCGACGCCCAGGACTTGTGGGTATAGTAATGCGATCAATCCCACGGCTAGTCCAGCGCAGGCAGGCCGCAGCCATTCTGGAATATGGCTGTGCCGCACCACATATTGAGTAACGGCGATGGAGCGTAGAAACGCTGTCGCTGTAAATGCGCTAATTACGCCCAATATGGCGAAGGCTGGAAATTCGAGGAAGGACACAACGTGGTATTCAAGTTCGGTGAAGGCGGGAAAATTTCCGAAATATGCGCGGCTGACGATGGTTCCGGTCACCGAGGCGATGACGATGGGTGAAAACGCTCGTAACGTGTAGTGTCCGATGACGACTTCCAGTGAAAAGAACACCCCGGCGATGGGCGCGTTGAACGACGCCGCGACGGCGGCGGCGACGCCGCACCCCAGCAGGGTTCGGCTCAGCGACCGGCCAAGTTTCAGCTTATCAGCGATAAAAGCGCTAAGGGTCGCCCCCAAATGTACGACGGGGCCTTCCCGGCCTGCTGATGCGCCTGTCCCTAATGACAAGGCGCTGACAGCGGCCGAGGTCAATCCAGTGCGCAGATTGATCTTCCCGCCTTGAAACGTCGCGGCTTCGATCACTTCCGAGACGCTGTGAATGTGGCGACCCTGCACGAGGAAGCGAAGGCAGAGCCCCACCAATAAACCACCGCCGGTGGTGACCAGAATGATTCGATGCCACGGTGTTTCCGCGAGAATGTTTCCACCCCCGAATTGAAAACCCAGAAAAGTAAGCTGAAAAAATTCGATGGCTTCGCGAAATGCTATCGCCGACCCGCCGCCCACGAACCCAAGGATTGCGGCCAAGGTCATGAGCATAATTTGTTCATGACGCGCTAAACGGCCAAGTTGCCGCAACCCTTGTTCGCGGGAGCGCCGAATGGTAGAAAAAACGGTATTTTTAATGTTGCCGGTCACACCCGTTCGCCGTGTTTACTTGCCAATTGGTTCTTCTGATTTAGACCTGAAACAAGGTCCGCGCGTCAAGTTTGTCTGCCCACGCGTCAACTTTCAGCAGAATTTTAGCTCGTCTTCTGGAATCCTTAGCCTGATAAAAGCCCTTGTCGGAGCGTTGAGTAAGTTCGCTTAATAATTCGCCGTTGCGGGATTCGGCCACACCTATAGATATCGAGATCGCGTCAAAATCCTCGCCGGTGGGTTTCTTGCGAATACGTTTGGACGCCACAGCCTCACGCACTTTATTCGCCAGGATTGTTACCGAGTCCAATTCTGTGTTCGGCAGAATAACTGCGAATTCCTCGCTGCCATATCGTGCGGCGGTATCGCGTCCCATGACGTTTTGCGCAAACCCCGCCGCTGGATTGAATGCGTCCGTGGACTCCGAGGAAACTCCTGCGCCGAGAACACCATCAAAAATACTAGTCTGTGACAAACAGGATGACTAGTTCAAAACCTGTTGCACGCTACTCATTATAGACGTCAACCCGTAGTACGGAAGTCAAATTTTAATCAGATTTCCGCCGAATGCCTAATTTACGTCCAACAGCGTCGGGCTTCGCCAGAATTTGGTGCTTGTCCCGTAACATTTCCACCCGACGCCGCAGTTCGTCGGGCATGGGCGTGATCCGCCGGGTGTTTAAATTCACATGCACGCTCAACACTTCGTAGGTTGCCGCCAGGTATCCGTCCGTCGCGTGAAACATTTGATGAAAAAAATGGAGCCGTTTTTCATCCGCATCGATTAATTGCGTCGTAAAACGCAAGGGATCCCCTTCTAGAACTTCCCGCTTATAGCTAACATTTACGTCGAGTGCGAAGGTTGTGGAATTGACGGTTTTCTTCAAATCGCGCGTCAGACCAATGTAATCTAGAAACGCATCGGTCACGTAATCAAATGCAAGGACATAATACGCCACGTTCATATGCCCGTTGTTGTCAATCCATTCCGGAAGGACCGTATCTGTATGTAATTCAAGAAGTTGAGAATTTTTAGTTTGGCTCACTTAACATTTACTCGTGAAATTTGAGTTCATCATTCGTCAAGGACATTCACTTAACGGAGATTTCAATACATGCCGTCTTACCTATTAAATGTCTATACCAATGGTCCGCTGGAAATGGCGTTTTATATGGACCTGCATCGCCAAGTAGCTGTTTCTGGGGCGTTAAAAAATAGCGGGTTCTTCAACCGGAGCGCCATAATCGGTACTGAGGAAGTCGAAGTCGCAGCCTTCGTTGGCCTGGCGGATATGGTTGGAGAACATGTAGCCGTAACCGCGTTCGTAGCGCACCGGCGGCGGCGTCCAGGCTTGGCGCCTAATTTCCATTTCAGCGTCGGAAATGTCGAGCGTCAGGGAGCGGTTCTCCACATCGACGGAAATCATGTCGCCGGTATTCACCAACGCTAGCGGTCCGCCGATATAGGCTTCCGGCGTCACATGTAGCGCACAGGCACCGTAGCTGGTGCCGCTCATGCGGGCATCGGAAATGCGCATCATGTCACGCACGCCCTGGCGAATTAGTTTTCCTGGGATTGGCAACATGCCCCATTCTGGCATGCCCGGCCCCCCTTGTGGGCCCGCGTTGCGCAAGATCAACACGGTGTCCGCGGTCACGTCCAGATCGTCACTTTCGATGACCGCCTTCATGTCGGGATAGCTGTCGAACACTAGGGCTGGACCGGTATGTTTTAGGAATCGTTCGTCCAGCGCGGAGACTTTCATGACGCAGCCATCCGGTGCCAGATTGCCTTTCAGTACCGCCAACGCGCCGGAGGCGCAGATGGGATTGTCCAAGGTGCGGATGACGTCTTCGTCGTGCACGGTGGCGTTGGCGATATTTTCGCCCAGGGTTTTCCCGTTGACCGTCATTTGCGTCCCGTCAAGGAGGGAGTCGATACGGTTCAACATCGCCCGCAACCCGCCTGCGCGATAAAAATCATACATCAGGTATTTGTCGCCGTTCGGACGGATGTTGGCGATGACCGGTACACGGCGGCTTTGCGTCTCGAAATCATCCAGGCCAATATTATGACCGGCGCGGCGCGCCATTGCGACCAAATGAATGATGGCGTTAGTCGAACACCCCATCGCCATGGCGGCGGCGATAGCGTTGATGAAGGATTGGTGTTGCAAAATATCGCCCGGTTTCAAATCTTCCCACACCATGTCTACGATGCGCCGTCCGGAGGCGGCGGCCATGCGCGGGTGATTGGCGTCGGTGGCGGGGATTGACGCGGCACCGGGCAGGGTCATGCCGATGGATTCCGCTATCGACGTCATGGTGCTGGCGGTGCCCATAGTCATGCAGTGGCCTGGCGATGGTGCGATGCCCGCTTCGACTTCACCCCATTCTTCTTCAGTAATGTTCCCGGCGCGTAATTCGTCCCAGTATTTCCACGAATCCGACCCGCTACCGAGTGGTTTGTCGCGCCAATAGCCCGAATTCATGGGGCCTGCGGGCACAAAGATCGCGGGAATGTTCATGCTGATGGCACCCATCAGTAACGCGGGCCCGGTTTTGTCGCAACCGCCCATCAGAACCGCACCGTCCACCGGATGGCTGCGCAGCAATTCTTCACATTCCATGGCCAACATATTGCGATAGAGCATCGTTGTTGGCTTAACGAACACTTCCGCCAGCGACATGGCGGGCAGTTCCAGCGGGAACCCGCCCGCTTGCAGCACGCCGCGCTTGACGTCTTCGACCCGGTTCTTGAAATGGCTGTGGCAGGGGTTGATGTCGGACCAGGTATTGATGATGGCGATGACCGGTTTGCCGGTCCAATCGGCGGCGCTATAGCCCATCTGCATGGCGCGGGAGCGGTGACCGTGCCCGCGAACGTCCTGGCTGCCGAACCAGCGATTACTGCGGAAACTTTCGTAGGTTTTTTTTGTGTCGGTCATCGTCATTCCTTCTCTGGATCCTGTCGATTCATAAATTCGGCCATAAGTTCGGCGACGGCGGTGTTCCCCGCACCGCCTGTGTCTTGTAAACCGGCAATAGCGCCGCGCCGGTCTGCCTTTGTCCGATTCTGGTTCATCTTTGCTTTACCGTCAATTTGTTCAATGGGTATCTCAAACACGACGATGGATCGTAGCAGGACGTTGATATTGTCGTGGTCCTGATCGTCCAACTGCCAGGGATTGGGCAGTCGAATTTCCTGCGATTCTACCAATCGTTGAAGCGTGGCATAGGCGCGCTTGGGATCGTCAATGATGCGCGGTGTTCCACGGACATGCACGGCGACATAATTCCAGGTCGGCACCATGTTCGCCGAATCGTACCAAGTCGGCGAAATATAGGCGTGCGGCCCTTGAAAGATGCACAATACGGGTGCGCCATCGGTGAAGGCCTGCCATTGCGGATTAGCGCGGGCCATGTGCGCCACCAGAAAGTCACCTTCGATCATGAAGGGCAAATGTGTGGCGAAAGGCGCGCCGTCTACCTGATTGAAAAGTGCGCCGAAATTGTTTTCGCGAATAATGGCGTGCATCGCATCGCGGTCTTTAATCTCAAAGGCGGGTGGTAAATACATATGATGAACTCCGGACGTCGTCATCAAAACCCAGTTGGTGACAGACGTTTTTAATGAAGTCTCAAACGGCGGGGGCCGCGCCTGAACGTGGGTTTACGCGACTGCCATCGGCAAACGCAATAATCATCATGATCTCGTTTGGTCGGGGGCTATCGGGAATGCAGATCGACATGGTATCAAAATGGTCAAACGACCACAGGTCGTCTTTGTGACCTAGAGGGACGTCGATAATTGCGCCCGGTGCGGCGACCTTAACATTGGATGGAATCAACGCCTTGCCGCCATCGGTCGCGGCGCGCATGGGTTTGCCCAACCGGGGATGAAGGATGGCACCGCCATGTTCAAAGTCGCCCGCCGCGCCGATAATAGCGGCCTTGCCATAGCTGACTGGTGCGCCACCCAACTTAGCGACCGCGTCCGTCGACATTTTTTCACCCACTGCCGCACCAATTTCAAACAAGGGCGTTAAATCTTCAATATAGTCTTGGCCTGCAAAAGGGTTGTTAAAAACGGTTATGGCGGCGACGCGGTAGATCGGCGTTGGCGCGGGCTTACCTGCCTCTGCGAATACGGTTTCGCAAATCATGACGGTCTTGCGGATGTCCATGCAGTTAATACTGCCGTTCGACCATCAACTTCTTGATTTCGGCAATCGCCTTGGCCGGGTTCAGACCTTTTGGGCAGGTCTTGGAACAGTTCATGATGGTGTGGCACCGGTACAGACGGAACGGGTCTTCCAGATTATCCAGTCGTTCGCCGGTATGTTCGTCGCGGCTGTCCACAATCCAGCGATAGGCCTGCAACAAAATTGCTGGGCCTAAATACCTATCGCCGTTCCACCAATAGCTGGGACAGGACGTGGAGCAGCAGAAGCACAGAATGCATTCGTACAAGCCGTCCAGCTTTTTGCGGTCTTCCGGTGATTGCAGACGCTCGCGGTCCGGTGGCGCCGCCGTTTCGGTCTTCATCCAAGGTTCGATGGACGCCAATTGAGCATAGGCGGCGTTAAGGTCCGGCACCAAATCCTTCACGACCTTCATGTGGGGCAACGGATAAATTTTCACGTCGCCCTTCATATCCGAAATGTATTTGGTGCAGGCCAATGTATTGGTGCCGTCGATGTTCATCGCGCACGACCCGCAGATGCCTTCGCGGCAGGAACGCCGGAACGTCAAGGTCGGGTCAATTTCCGTCTTGATCTTGATCAACGCGTCCAGAACCATCGGCCCACAATCGCTGGTGTCGATGGTATAGGTGTCGATTTTCGGGTTCTCGTCGTCTTCCGCCGTCCATCGGTAAATCCGAAAGGTTTGCGGCGCCCCGCCACTGGCTGACGCGGGCCATTCCTTGCCCTGTTTAATCTTTGAATTCGCGGGAAGCGTAAATTCAGCCATCAATTTTCCCCTTTGACATTCAGCTACTTATCGTGCCGCCTTATCGAGCTGTTAAAACATTTGCTTAGTAAACGCGCGCTTTCGGCGGAATGTAGTCGATTTCATCCGTTAGCGTGTAACTATGCACCGGGCGGTAGTCGATCTTGGTGTTGAAGTCTGAATCCACCCACGACACCGTGTGCTTCATCCAATTGTCGTCGTCCCGGTCGGGCATGTCGTCGCGGGCGTGAGCGCCGCGTGATTCGTCCCGGTTGGCCGCCGATTGCATGGTCGACATCGCTTGCGCCATCAAGTTCTGCAATTCCAAGGTTTCCACAAGATCGGAATTCCAGATCATGGACCGGTCGCTGACTTTGATATCGGGCATTCCTTTAGCCAATTCGGTCATCTTGGCGACGCCTTCATTCATGACTTCGCCGGTGCGGAACACCGCGCAGTTGTTCTGCATGATGTCCTGCATTTCCGCCCGCAACTGCGCCGTTGGCGTGTCGCCATCCGCGTGGCGCATGCGGTCCAGCAGGTCCAGCGCGTTGTCGCCGGCATCCGCCGGTAAAGGCTTGTGCGCTTCGGTGGTGTCCACCGTTTCCGCGCATCGATTGGCCGCGGCACGGCCAAACACGACTAGATCAAGCAGTGAGTTGGACCCCAACCGATTGGCCCCGTGCACTGAGACGCAAGCGGCTTCGCCAACGGCCATTAGGCCGGGCACCACCGTATCGGGATTACCGTTCTTCAGGGTGACGACTTCGCCATGGAAATTGGTCGGGATGCCGCCCATGTTGTAGTGGCAGGTCGGAATGACTGGAATAGGTTCACGCGTGATATCCACATTGGCGAAAATCTGCGCTGTTTCTGCAATGCCTGGTAGACGTTCCATGATGATGGCGGCGTCCAGATGTTCCAGATGCAGATTAATATGGTCGTTTCGTCCGCCAACGCCGCGGCCTTCTCGAATTTCCATCGTCATGGATCGGCTCACTACGTCTCGGCTGGCCAAATCTTTTGCGGATGGCGCGTAGCGCTCCATGAAGCGTTCACCTTCGCTATTGGTCAGGTAACCGCCTTCCCCGCGTGCCCCTTCAGTGATCAGACAGCCAGAACCGTAGATGCCGCTAGGGTGGAATTGAACAAATTCCATGTCCTGCATGGGCAGGCCCGCGCGAAGCGCCATGCCGCCACCATCGCCAGTGCAGGTATGCGCCGAGGTGCAGGAGAAGTAAATTCGTCCACAACCGCCCGTCGCCAGGACAACTTTCTTGGCGAGGAAGCGGTGAATGGTGCCGTCGTCCAAGTTCCAGGCCATGACGCCCCGGCAGGCGCCTTCTTCGTCCATGATAAGGTCGAGCGCGAAGTATTCGATGAAGAATTCCGCGTCATGTTTCAACGACTGCTGATACAAGGTGTGCAACATGGCGTGGCCGGTGCGATCGGCGGCGGCGCAGGTGCGTTGCGCTTGTGGTCCTTCGCCGTACTGGGTTGTCATGCCGCCAAACGCGCGTTGGTAAATTTTACCTTCCGGCGTGCGGCTGAACGGAACGCCGTAATGTTCCAACTCGACAATTGCAGGCACCGCTTCGCGGCACATATATTCAATGGCGTCCTGATCACCCAGCCAGTCCGACCCTTTAACGGTGTCGTACATATGCCAGCGCCAATCGTCTTCGCCCATATTGCCCAACGCGGCGGAAATGCCGCCTTGCGCCGCCACCGTGTGGCTGCGTGTCGGAAAGACCTTGGTGATGCAGGCTGTTTTCAAGCCTTTTTCAGCCATGCCAAACGTGGCGCGAAGCCCTGCGCCGCCGGCACCGACGACCACAACATCATAGGTGTGATCGATAATTTCGTATGATTTCGCCATGATCGGCTACCCTTCGAATGCTACTTTGAGAACCGCGAATGCAGCCGCGAGGCCGAGCAGAACACTTCCGCATTTCATCACGATCAAACTGGCGATTTTTAACCCTTCGGCGTGCACGTAATCTTCGATGATTACTTGCAGCCCAAGTTGCATGTGATGGAACGTCGCCGCGATCAACGCTAACAGCAATATCGATGTCAGCGGGGATTTTACCCAGGCCACCGCGTCAGCGTAATCAGCGCTTCCCATCGACGCCAACGAGGCCACAAACCATAAGGTCAGCGGGATCAGGGCGAGCGCGGTCAGCCGTTGCATCCAGAAATGGCTGGTACCGGTTTTCGCCGACCCCAGGCCGCGAACTTCACCAAGTTGCGTGCGCATATTCATGAGTTCCCTCCCACTGACGCGTATCCGACGGCCCAGGTTAACAATGTCAGGCCAACTGACGCCAAGGCGACGAAGTATCCTGTGTTGCGGGCGGTATCCAATTCAAACCCCTTGCCGAGATCCCAGCCGAGATGTCGGATACCGTTGCAGAAATGATAGAACAACGCCCATGTCCAGCCGAAGAGGAGGAGCTTGCCATACCAAGCCCCGATGAACGCTTGAACCGCGCCGAAAGCCTCCTGTCCGCTGGCCAGCGCCAAGAGCCAACAGACCAACAGCAATGTGCCGCCCGCCAAGCCCGCGCCGGTGATCCGATGCGTGATCGACAGGACCATGGTCCATTCTTGTTTATAAATGTCGAGATGCGGCGATAGCGGCCGTTCACTGCTGCCCATAATCACTCCCCCGTCTTCATTCCACCCGAATATTAACCCAACAACAAACGTCCATGCGCCCAGTTAATACGTTGC
>Ga0302137_1001671_pt1 | contig 10064 bp, 10 predicted proteins | sample CBN3_SCM_MG_FD_203127 | JGI IMG/M metagenome (GOLD analysis project Ga0302137, IMG submission 203127) | Marine microbial communities from Western Arctic Ocean, Canada - CBN3_SCM | ecosystem: Environmental > Aquatic > Marine > Oceanic | place: Canada: Western Arctic Ocean | collected 2017-09-15 | reverse complement strand
TGAAAGGTGAGGAGAGTAATAAAATCAGTGCATGAATGCATGGGGTAGACCTTAGCAGCAAGTGGAAAAAAGTAAGTTTTAGTAAGTTCACAAAAAACAATCGGTGAGGTTTCTTCCTTCCTCCTCCGCTTTTCTTTTTCCGACACGCTAAAATCTAGTGAATGTCCTCTAGCGCAACATAATCTATGTCAAAACCAAATGTCCTAGGTGAGGTTACCTTAAGAGCTGCTTCGGTTCGATAGTGATGATAGCTCGGTCAGCACTCCTATCGTTTTACCAACACTGAAGGTACACGGTTTTAATCTTTCGAGTCTTAGTGGCGCCATCTAGCCTCATCAGTCCTTTGTGTGTCGCCGAACCCTCTCCAGCTTTAATATGAATCTATTGAGCAATGGCAAAACAGCCTGTTTATGCCGTAATTTGCTGCTAATTCCATTATAATGAGTCCACAGAGATGAATTCGAGCGTTGCCAAGACTATTGGCGAAGAAACTGGGAGAACAACCATGTCAAAATTAGCAAAAATTATCCTCAGCTCAGTGATTGCGGGCGCCCCAATGTCCTTGCTTTCGCCCTTGAGCGTGGCTCAGGATCAGGAGATACCACAACTAGATGGTATTTGGACCAATGCCTCTAGAACTAGCCTCACGCGTCCGCGCGGGCTTGAGACTCTCGTCGTGCCCGGTGATGAGGCAGAACAAATTGTGGCGGGCATGAGCATCGCCGGCATCTCAGCAGAAAATGTTGAAGCTGGCCCGGCCATCGACCCGGAAACCGGCGCACCACCTGTTGGCGGCCAGGATTTCGGGTTACGTGGTTACAACCTGTTTTGGACCGACCCAGGCTCCACTCTGGCATTGGTGAAGGGCGAATTTAGAACTTCTCTAATCGTAAATCCGGAGAATGGTCAAATCCCCCGACTAGAAAATCCAACTTATAATTTAAACCGAACGAATTTCGGCGCACGCTATCTCACCGGCGTGGGTGATACTTCTGGGCCAGAAGCAATACCTATTGCCGAGCGCTGCCTCATCGGATTTGGAAACACCGCAGGCCCCGGTATGATGGGCACACTGTACAACAGCACTTATCAATTCGTGCAGACCGATGACTATCTGATGATTAGCGTTGAAATGGCACACGATGCTCGCATCGTACCGCTTTTCGATTCAGCTGAAGAGGCCAGGGCAAACACACGTCCTGAAATACACTCCCCTTGGTTCGGTGATTCTCGCGGCTGGTATGAAGGCGATACCCTAATCGTAGAAACGGTCAACATCAATCCGCTACAGATGTCGCAGAGTTCTATTCCGATCTCTCCAGAAGGACGAATCACTGAACGATTTAGCCGTTATTCTGATACCGAGATTGTCTATCAGTTTACAGTAGACGACTCCAATCTTTACAGCCAGCCATGGACTGTAGAGATGAGCTATCACGAAACAAAAGGCCCACTTTACGAATATGCTTGTCATGAGGGCAATTACGCGATGCCGGGTATCTTGGCCGGCGCTAGGCGTCAAGAAGCGGAAGAAGCAGCGAAGCAGCAATAGGTTCGCGCCAGCTCGATACTAAAAAGGCTTCTCACCCTTAAAGAGTAAGAAGCCTTTTTATTAGCTCGCGATTAGTAAGCGCTACGCTTTACGAATTTCGTAAATAATATGTGGATAGTTGATTCCGCCTAGAACTCTGCCAATCACCTGCTCTCGCTTCACACCGCCAATCTTCTCCATCGCACGCATTGAAACAATATTCGTATCGCCAACCCAAAATACAACCGTTTCTACGAACTTAAAGGCATGATCCAACATGAGCTTCTTAATCTCGGCATTGTAGCTACCACCCCAAAAATCATGGTCCAGGAACGTCCAGCCTATTTCAATCTCAGCTAACCCTTCATCAAGGCCGTTGAAGCGGCTAGACCCTATTATTCTGCCGGTCTCACCATCAACAAATGTGAACGCGCTGCCGCTAGCGATCGCCCCGTCGAAGAAAGCACGAAACACCGGCTCTTTATAGCGATCAGTCACGGGGTGAAGTTCCCAAACTTTTGGATTTGCTGCCGCCGCAAACATTCCTTCCCAATCACCTTCTTCAATGGGACGAACAATTACGCGGGCGCCTTCTAAGATGGGTGTGAAATCGAATGTATCTGTCATATTGGGTCGCTTCTTACTTTGTTGTTAGAGCGTTAACTGCCGTTTGTTTCGCCTCTAGATTGACGACTTGACTATTTTTAATTGGTACATAAATATCAATTATCGAATTAGGTTTATTCCATAAAAACTGATGGTCATACTGTTCAAGATGGATTGTGGCTCTTGATATTCCTGCTGCCATGAATCCGGCACTGCAGAGGAGGTATCCTAATCCCTATACCCTACCACAATGGACGTTTCTATTTCCTTCCCTTAAATACTCCATCCACCCTCTTACTGGTGAGATCTGAAGATACCATTTGCATCCGACTGACGTTCGAAAGTTTTTACGAGTCGCGACCTTAGCTGCGGGTATTACTACTAAACGCGTGACCTGCCATACTTGTCGACATTCTTTCGCTACACATATGTTGGCCGCGGGCTCCGACATTCTGACCGTTCAAGAACTACTGGACACAATGATGTATCTACGACTCAGATATATACTCACGTATTGGGAAAACACTACTCAGGCGCCTCGAGCCCTCTCGACGGACTGAGCTAGCTGGCGGTTGGTCAGCTTTGCTTTTTAAATGGTAGTAGCGTGGCCGCTTCTGTCTGGTATTGTTCGATGTGAGGTCGCTCTTCATCGAGAAATTTATTTATTGCTTGAGCAAATCCCTCGTTAGCAACCCAATGATTTGAATAGGTCGTTATCGGCTCGAAGCCTCTTTGAATCTTATGCTCCCCTTGAGCGCCCGAATCGAAACTCTGCAGTTTGTGCTTAATGCAGTATATCTGACCTTGGTAATAACACGTTTCGAAATGCAGGAATTGATAGTCTTGTGCACTACCCCAGTACCTGCCAAACACCTTCTCGTTATTTCTGAAGAAGAGAGCTGCAGCGATCATCTTGTCTCCATCTAGCGCAACTATCATGAACAATTGTTCCGGCATTAGCTGTGCAAGCTCGGCAAAGAAATCCTGACTCAGATATCCCTGCATACCACGCATCATGTAAGTGCTTTGATAGAATTGGTAAAACGTATTCCAATGCTCGGGAGAAATGTCAGCTGCGTTGAACGTTTCGAATCTCGTGCCCCGCTCTGCGACCTTCTGTCGTTCTCTTCTAATGTTTTTCCTCTTACGCGAATTGAGCGTCGCTAGAAAATCATCGAAGCTTGAATAGCCTCGATTGAACCAGTGAAACTGACAGGCAGTTCTCGCCGGAATACCTATTGTCTCGAACAGTTTATTTTCTTCCTCGGTTGGAAAAAGAATATGCCAAGAAGACGCTTCTATAGATTCCGCCTTGCTCTTCAGCTCATCGAAGATCAACTTGGCAATGTCATCTCTATTTACCGAATTGCCTGTAAATAGTCGCGTGCCATGGCTAGGGGTGAACGGGACTGCGCTAACAAACTTTGGGTAATAGTTAAGACCATAGTTCTGGTAAGCGCTCGCCCAGGACCAGTCGAAAACGTATTCGCCGTAGGAGTTTGTTTTTTTATAGAGAGGCATAACAGCGACTAGCTGCTGGGACTCGTCATCTGCCTGGCCACTGAAGACTGCTACATGATGTGGCTCCCAGCCAGTTACCTGGGTCGTACAGCCCGTCTTCTCCAGAGCCCATAGAAACTCATAGCGAGTAAATGGATTCTCTGTTCCAGCTAGATTATTCCAATGGGTTGCACCGATAGTGGCGATGGAATCCACAAATTTTAGTTCAAGCGCTTTCATGTGCTACATGTTACCTCGAAACGTCGCTGTACGGAGATTTGAGAGTGGCTTGGTGCTTATTGAGACTGAGTTTTTGCAATACAAACAAATGCGGCCGCTTGGCAAATTGAGTAGCATGGAAAACCTATTTCAAGACTAGTGGTAGTGTTAGAAAACTAGGCGGACAGCAAGTGCATTCACCCAATCTTATACGACGTATAGCCGACAGCAGTTCTGTAATCCGCAAACCTGAAGCTAAAGTAGCAAGCTACGTACTGCAACACGGCAATGACGTGATCAAGACGCACATCGCCGATCTCGCGGGCAATTCCAATGTTAGCGAGCCATTGGCTTCGACGGTTTCCTCTCCTTCAAGCCGCAGCTTGCTCAAAACTAGGCCTAGGGGGGCTCTATACTCAGTTCGTGGTGGACGATAAAGGCCCGGACGAAGACCTGAGCGATAAGGTCTTCGATACAAACGTAGGCTCTCTTTTGACGGTTAGGGACCAGTTAGACCCTGAAGTGTTGGAAATTGCTATAAATACCATTAACAATGCGAATCGCGTTGAATTCTATGGCTTTAGTGCTTCATGCTCTGTCGCAGCCGACGCGCAACACAAGTTCTTCCGCTTGCAGCTATCATCTCCTGCCTATACGGTCCGCAGATGTCTGCGATATTACTAGGTGCTAACGACAGTGTAGTGGCCATAACTCAATCGGGGCCGACCCGCGCCCTATTGGAAAGTCTGAGCCTGGCCCGAGAAGCAGGTGCCACGGTTATTGGTGTAGCGCCCGAGAACACTCCATTGAGTAAGCAATGCAGCCTGCCTATTTATGTGAATATGAAAGAGGAACACCAAGCATTCGCGCGAGTATCTTCGCGTATCGCACACGTGATGGTAATCGATGTACTCGCAACTGGTGTCGCTAGGCATCGCAAGCCTCTCGTGAAAGACCATCTGAAGGAATTACAGAAGAGCCAGCGGGCTCTTCTTGATATCAATTATAATTAAGACTAGGCTACTTCTACTTTTTGGTAGGCCGCTTCCAACCTGTAATATTTCTTTGTTTTCCTCGTGCGATGGCTAGGCTGTCGGCAGGTACATCGCTACTTATCGAAGAGCCTGCCGCGACAAATGTATTATCGGCGAGAGTGACCGGCGCAACCAAAACGCTATTCGATCCCACGAACACATTATCGCCAATGGTCGTCTTGTGTTTATTAACTCCGTCGTAGTTACAGAAAATTGTGCCTGCCCCAATGTTTACGTTCTCACCAAGCACGGCGTCGCCGATGTAGGCTAGATGGCCGGCCTTTGACCCTTTGCCAATAATCGCGTTCTTTGTTTCGACGAAGTTTCCAATCTTGGTGTTCTCGTTCAAAATAGTGCCAGGTCTAATTCTAGCGTAAGGACCAACGCTGGCGCCCTCTCCAATTTCTGCCCCATCGATGTTCGTGCCCTGAAGTATATTGGCGTTGTCGGCTATTTTACTGTCTTTGATAACAACGTTGGGGCCAATCTTAACGCCATTTCCCAGCGTCACGCGGCCTTCAAATATGGCGTTAATATCAATCTCTACATCACTACCTGTTTCGATTTCACCGCGAATATCGATCCGTGATGGATCGCGCAATAGAACTCCGGCTTTTAGAAGTTGTTCGGCTTTGTTCATTTGGTATTGTCTCTCTAGGCCGGCTAATTGTGCCTTATCGTTTACACCCTGTACTTCATTCTCATCATCGATAACCATTGCGGAAATGGCGGATTCGTCATCAGCTGCCGCCATCGCCACTAGATCAGTCAGATAGTACTCTCCCTGTGCATTGTCGTTTCCCAGAGAGTTCAGCCATGTATTCAACTTCGTCGCTGGAATAACCATAATGCCAGTATTGACCTCGTTGATCTTTTTCTGTTCGTCGTTGGCATCCTTTTCTTCGACGATTGCCGTTATTTCACCCGAGTCGTCACGGACAATACGGCCAAGACCTTTTGGATTTTCAGTGACAAGGGTAAGTATGCAAAGTGTGTTTGCGTTCGCTTGCTGCACCAACTTGATTAGAGTCGAAAAGTTAGTAAGTGGTACATCGCCATATAATACCAGTACGCGCATTTCAGGCTTTGTTGTATCAATACTCGGCATAGCCTGCATAACAGCATGGCCAGTACCAAGCTGCTGTTCTTGTAGGGCCCACTGCAATTCCTTGTCTGTGCTAAATTCCTGTTTAATCTGCTCCGCCCCATATCCCACTACAATATGGATCTGCTGGGATTCTAGCTTTCGCGCAGCATTGAGCACGTGACCAAGCATCGAATCGCCACCGATCTGATGTAATACTTTGGGAATATTTGAGTTCATTCTTGTACCACGACCCGCTGCAAGAATGACGATATCTAAATTCATATTTAATCCACTTATAGGAACCAGTTAGGATGAAACCCCGTTTGGATAAGGTTCTAATCGACCGAGACAATGAGTCCAAGCCAAAAGAATAGCAAAAAAAAAGGTAGCTCATGCCACCTTTTTAGGTTTTCGTCTGTCTAGTTTGGCTAGCTGCTACTTCTTAATCTTCCGCAGAGCCCGTAACTGGGCCGCTGCCTCGGCTAGTTGAGCGGCGGCAATCGAGTAATCGAATTCCGCGCCCTGATTCGCTATAGCCTTCTCGGCATCTTCCACTGCTTGCTGCGCTGCGGCCTCATCTAGATCGTCGGCTCTAAGTGCCGTATCGCTCAACAGAGTAACAATGCCGCCCTGCACTTCCAGAAACCCACCAGACACGTAGAAAACTTCTTCTTCGCCATTTTGAAGTATTAATTTAACCGGTCCTGGGATTAATGCCGTCAACAAGGGCGCGTGCCCAGGAGCAATACCTAAATCCCCAAGAGATCCTGCAGCAACAACCATTTCAACGAGACCAGAGAAGATACTCTTCTCGGCGCTTACGATGTCACAGTGCATTGTCATAGCCATATCAAATTACTCGTTATTGTCTCTAGTGATTAAGGACAAAGGGGCAATTACTTTAACGCTTCCGCTTTAGCGATCGCTTCTTCAATAGAGCCTACCATGCTAAATGCTTGCTCAGGAAGGTAGTCATACTCACCCGCCAAGATTCCTTTAAAGCCAGCAATCGTGTCTTTAAGAGAAACGTACTTACCAGGAGCGTTGGTGAAAACTTCCGCCACAGTAAATGGCTGAGATAGAAACTGCGAAATACGTCTCGCACGACCAACTGTTTGCTTATCTTCGTCGGACAATTCGTCCATACCCAATATCGCGATAATGTCTTTCAATTCTTTATAACGCTGCAGAACCGTTTGCACACCGTTCGCCGTGTCGTAATGCTCGTTACCAATTACCAGTGGGTCTAACTGACGCGAAGTAGAATCCAAAGGATCCACCGCCGGGTAAATGCCCAGTGACGCGATGTCTCGAGACAGAACAACTTTCGCATCCAAGTGAGCAAAGGTTGTTGCTGGCGATGGGTCAGTCAAGTCATCCGCAGGTACGTATACCGCTTGGATTGACGTAATAGAGCCATCTTTTGTTGATGTAATTCTTTCTTGGAGGGCGCCCATTTCCTCAGCAAGTGTAGGCTGATAGCCCACCGCTGAAGGCATACGACCAAGTAGTGCTGATACTTCTGTGCCCGCGAGTGTGTAACGATAAATATTGTCGATAAACAACAATACGTCACGGCCTTCATCACGGAAGTCTTCCGCCATGGTGAGTCCACTTAGAGCAACACGCAGTCTATTGCCAGGAGGCTCATTCATCTGACCGTAGACCATCGCTACTTTAGATTCGCCTTCTAGATCGATTACTTTTGATTCCTGCATTTCGTGATAGAAGTCATTTCCTTCACGAGTACGCTCACCAACACCTGCGAACACTGACAAACCACTGTGCTCTGTTGCGATGTTGTTAATGAGCTCCAACATATTTACTGTCTTGCCTACACCGGCACCCCCAAATAGGCCAACCTTACTGCCCTTTGCGAAAGGACAGATCAAGTCGATTACCTTGATGCCTGTTTCCAACAATTCGTTAGAGCTAGCCAGCTCTTCATAGGTAGGCGCCTTGCGGTGAATCGGCATACGCTTCTTCTCGCCGATTGGCCCACGCTCGTCGATTGGCCGGCCTAGTACATTCATGATGCGGCCAAGGGTTTCAACACCGACTGGGACAGAAACAGGAGCGCCGGTATCTGTGACTTCAAGTCCACGACTCAGACCCTCAGTACTACCAAGCGCAATTGTTCTTACTACGCCATCGCCTAGTTGCTGCTGCACTTCTAACACGATATCTGTGCTGCTGACTTCTAGTGCGTCATATATAGAAGGCACTCCATCGCGTCCAAATTCTACGTCGATTACAGCGCCAATGATTTGTACGATTCGGCCGCTACTCATGTCCGGTTCCTCAATCTCTTAATTTTTTATCTAAACTTCTTGTTAATGGCGCTAGCTGAATGTGAAAGACCAGCGCCGCTGGTTCCTGTTAACTATACTGCTGCAGCTCCGCCAGCTATCTCAGATAGCTCTTGGGTAATTGCCGCTTGTCGAGCCTTGTTATAAACCAACTCTAAGTCATCAATAATATCGCCTGCGTTATCGGTTGCACTCTTCATTGCAACCATTCTCGCGGCTTGCTCACAGGCATTGTTCTCAACTACCGCCTGAAAAACTTGTGATTCGATATATCTTAATAGCAAACCGTCTAGCAACTCTTTCGCATCGGGCTCATATAAATAATCCCAGTGGTGTTGCATGTCTTCATCTTCCGAAGGAAGCAATGGCAACAACTGCTCGATAGTCGGCTGCTGCGTCATGGTGTTAATGAAAATATTACTAACAACCATCAACTGATCAATTTCGTTATTTTCGAATTTTTCCAGCATCACCCGAACAGAACCAATTACATCGGCTACTTCCGGTGCGTCGCCGATGCTATCAACCGCAGCAACTACATTGCCGCCATAATTGTTAAAGAAGCGTGCAGCCTTCTTACCAATCACACAAAAGTCGATCTCGACATTACATTCATTGAACTCTTTCATCGAAGCAACTGCTGCTTTAAATACATTGATGTTTAGGCCACCACACAGCCCACGATCTGAAGAAACAACAATATAACCAACTCGCTTTATATCCCGTGTATCGAAATAGGCGTGTCTGTATTCCGGTGTTGCATTGGCGATGTGGCCGATCACCGAGCGGATACGATGAGCATAAGGCTTCCCAAGTGTCATGCGCTCTTGAGCTTTACGCATTTTACTTGCCGCTACCATTTCCATCGCGCCAGTGAGACTCTGAGTACTCTTAATACTCGAAATCTTGGTGCGTATTTCTTTTCCGCCAGCCATTGCTTACAGCCTCTGTATTATATTGCCTTGTCGACTACCAAGTCTGTGTGGACTTGAACTTTTCGATTGCCGCTTTGAATTGGGCGCCAATGTCGTCGTTGTAGTCGCCGGTATCGTTGATCTGTTTTATCAGATCAGCATGCTCGCTTTTCATGTAAGCAAGCAGCGCGGCTTCGAAGTCCAAGACCTTGTTCAGCTCGATGTCTATCAGATAACCTTCGTTAGCCGCATAAATAGAGATGCCCATCTCCGCGATCGACATTGGCGTGTACTGCTTCTGCTTCATCAATTCTGTCACTCGCTGACCGTGCTCAAGCTGTGCTCGAGTTGCATCATCAAGATCGGAAGCGAACGCCGCGAAGGCCGCCAGTTCACGATATTGTGCGAGTGCTATACGTACACCGCCGCCCAGCTTCTTAATAATCTTAGTTTGCGCAGCACCACCCACACGCGACACCGAGACACCCGGGTTCATCGCAGGACGAATGCCTGAGTTAAATAGGTCTGTTTCTAGGAATATCTGGCCATCTGTAATCGAAATTACGTTGGTTGGTACAAACGCCGAAACGTCACCAGCCTGAGTCTCGATTATGGGCAATGCTGTCAAAGAACCTGTCTTACCTTTCACTTCACCGTTGGTAAACTTCTCTACGTAGTTAACGTTCACTTTCGATGAGCGCTCCAAAAGGCGAGAGTGTAAGTAGAAAACGTCACCGGGATAGGCTTCACGACCTGGAGGTCTTCGCAGTAACAGGGAGATCTGTCTATAGGCCCAGGCTTGCTTAGTCAGATCATCGTAGACGATCAATGCATCTTCGCCGCGGTCACGGTAGTACTAGCCCA
>Ga0302137_1001667_pt1 | contig 10082 bp, 9 predicted proteins | sample CBN3_SCM_MG_FD_203127 | JGI IMG/M metagenome (GOLD analysis project Ga0302137, IMG submission 203127) | Marine microbial communities from Western Arctic Ocean, Canada - CBN3_SCM | ecosystem: Environmental > Aquatic > Marine > Oceanic | place: Canada: Western Arctic Ocean | collected 2017-09-15 | reverse complement strand
CATATATCGATGACACCTATGACAGATTTTGGAAGCGTGAGCTTGATATTGAAGACCCCCACGTGATTGTTGAGCAGTTGCATGCATCAGGCTGTGATGTAAAAGGGTTTGAGGAATTTTTGAATGGGGAAGGCCGTGATTCTCATGATCGCCTTCAGGGTGAGATTCTCGACAGAGGATATTATGGCGTCCCCACGTATGTGATTGATGGAGAGTCCTATTTTGGCAGGCAACACCTGCCGAGGGTGCGCTGGCACTTAGAAGGTAAAGTTGGCGCCCTGCCTGACATAGCATATGACGTGATTCTTTCTGAAAGTACGCCCGCATCGTGATGACTATTTACGTCAATTTTTCCGAATTACCCTCGTGGCTAATGCTCGCGTCGCTAAAAAGGCTGTGCAGCGAAGTCAGGGTTGAGTTGGCTTGGAAGCCAATGCTCAGTTCTCTCGGTAATGTTGCCGGGTCAAATCTTAAGCCGGGTGTGGACGATCCACTGGAAATCTATAAAGCAAGGAGAGCCGATGCTCGTCATAAAGCCGCTAAGCGCGAAAACGAAAGGATGTGTGAAAGGCTTGGGATCGACCCAGCGCAAGGGGAAAAGAAAATAAATCCCTTTTATTTATCGTTAGGGATGGCCTGGCTGACGAATCAGGGGGCCGAGTTGCAGCAGTATTTCAACTATGTTGAGGCTGCCTTTTCAAAAGCCTTCCGTGATGGCGCTGATGTTGAGTCAGTCTTTGGTCTAAAAGTCGTTTTGAAAGAATCAGAGTTTCGGACCGCAGGTCTGGATTATTTTTTAGCAAATGAGGCCCCCGATCTTGATGCGGCGCAGGAAAAAATAATGGAAAGTGGCGTGTTTAATTCGCCGGCATTCGTCATCGCTGACGAGATTTTCCATGGCCGTGAACACCTTCCACTGATCCAATGGATGCTGAAGAGAAACCGGGGGATACCGCCAGTTTAAAGTGCTAGCTGAGTTCTTCAAGAATTGATGCTATTTTCACTACCCGGGTTTATCTAAAGGAATAAAAAGATGGCTGATCGGCCACTCACGTTGGGTGCTGTGCTTTACGAAGGGTTCGAGTTGTTGGATATGTTCGGGCCCCTTGAGATGTTTACCGCCCTAGCGCCGGAAATGTTGCAGGTTGTCATGATTGCTGAGGCAAAAGGTGCAGTGAAAGCCGGTTCGATGGCAAATAGCCCAATGCCAACGTTCATTGCAGACTATGGGTTCGATGAGGCGCCGGATCTAGACCTGATCTTAGTCCCGGGTGGTATCGGTACTTTTTCTCAGCTCGAAAACGCGAAAATACTGAGTTTCTTGCGAGAACGCTCGAAAAAAGCCCAGATTACATCCTCCGTGTGCTCCGGTTCAGCGTTGCTCGCGAAAGCAGGTCTTCTTGACGGACATAGGGCAACATCAAACAAAATGTTCTTTAACCTGGCCGTGACGCAATCCGATAAAGTTGACTGGATTGAAACGGCTCGCTGGGTAGAGGACGGAAAATTCGTGACTTCCAGCGGCGTTTCAGCAGGCATCGATATGGCGCTGGCTATTATTGCGAGACTATTTGGAAACGAAACGGCAGAGGCAATTGCGACAGGGGCTGAATATACATGGCACCGGGACGCCAATGTTGATCCTTTCGCGCAGTACCTAAATGAAGGCAGTATCTAAATAATTTAGAATAATTAAAAACCCAAAAATCTAACCAAGAGGTAAAAAATGGATTTTGATATCCCCAAAGAGATAGCCGACTACCTCGTCGTGCTGGACGAATTTATCGAGAAAGAGATTAAACCGTTGCAGAATGAAAACGATAACATCCGTTTTTTTGACCATCGACGTGAAGATGCAAGAACCGACTGGGACCGTGGCGGTTTGCCGAATGGAGAATGGGAAGCTTTGTTGTTCGAGGCGCGCATGAGGGCAGATCGGGCCGGTCATTATCGATATGCAATGCCTGAGGAATTTGGTGGTCAGAATGGTTCCAACCTAGGTATGGCCATTATTCGTGAACACTTTGCGTCCCAGGGTCTTGGTTTGCACAACGATCTGCAGAACGAGCACTCTATCGTTGGAAACAATGTGGGTGTTCTACTGATGTCTGAATACGGGACTGAAGAACAGAAGGAAGAGTGGATGCCGCTGATGCTAGAAGGTAAGCGCGGGTTTGCTTTTGGTATTACAGAGCCGGATCACGGGTCCGATGCGACTCACATGGAAACAACCGCGGTTCGTGATGGCGATGGCTGGCGGATCAATGGCGCGAAGACTTGGAATACGGGCATCCATAAAGCGCAGTACGACATGGTGATGGCTCGAACCAGTGGCAAGGCTGGCGATGGCGACGGTATTACAGCTTTCCTGACGCCGATGAACTCAGATGGGTTAAAAATCGAAGAATACCTTTGGACCTTTAACATGCCGACCGACCATGGCACGGTTTCGTTCAAGGATGTCTATGTTGATGATGGTGCGATCTTTGGAGGCGAAGGAACAGGACTGCAGATAGTGCAGCATTTTTTTAATGAAAACAGAATCAGGCAGGCTGCTTCAAGTCTCGGGGCTGCCCAGTACTGCGTCACCGAGTCGGTGAAGTATGCAGGTGAAAGAAAACCATTTGGTAAACCGCTTTCTGTGAATCAAGGAATTCAGTTCCCGTTGGTTGAACTGCAGTCCCAGATTGAGATGCTGCGCGCATTGATTCATAAAACAGCTTGGGGCATGGATAATTATGGGGCGTTCTCTGTATCGGACAAGGTCAGCATGTGTAACTACCAGGCGAATCGTCTGTGTTGTGATGCGGCAGACCGAGCGATGCAGGTTCATGGGGGCCTGGGTTATTCCCGGCACAAACCCTTCGAGCATATCTATCGTCATCATCGTCGTTATCGAATTACCGAAGGTGCTGAAGAGATACAAATGCGTCGTATCGCGGGTTACATGTTTGGCTTTATGAGCCAGCAGGCGCCAAAGGGTGTGAAGAGTGTCAGCGGACGATAGCTTTAAGGAAAAACTTACTGGGGTCGTGCTGGCGCATATCACCGATTGTAAAGGCTTGGTCTCGGTAGACAGGCTTTCCGGTGGCGCAAGTCAGGAAACTTATAGGTTGGTTGTTGAGACCTCTGTTGGGGAAAAGCGGTTGGCACTAAGGCGAACGCCAGGTGGCGAGTACGCGGAAATAACGCCGCAGCACCCTGGTCTTGATGTGGAAGCATTGCTGATGCAAAGCGCCCTGGCGGTTGGGGTGCCAGAGCCAGAAGTTTATTACGTTCTTCAACGTGAAGATGAACTTGGTGATGGCTTCCTCATGGAGTGGTTGGATGGAGAGGCGCTGGGTGCAAGGATTGTTCGATCCCCCGAGTTCGAAGCCATTCGTCCGAAGCTTGCCTACGAGTGTGGCAAGGTACTGGCGCAGATCCATTCTATCGATCTTGACGCGACGGGTCTCAGGTCCCGACTTTGGGAAATTCCACCTGCGGAGTTTGTTGAACAGACCTGGGAGCGATACCGGCTCCTAAATACGCCCCAGCCCATGATTGACTATGTTGCTCGCTGGTTAATGGAAAACTTGCCGAAGAAGCACGAGACCGCATTGGTTCACAACGATTTCCGAAATGGCAATTTCATGTTATCCCCGGACGGTATTGTTGCTGTGCTTGACTGGGAGGTTGCTCATGTCGGTGACCCCATGCGGGATCTTGGTTGGATGTGCACCAATTCCTGGCGCTTTGGTTCCAGTGACCCGGTTGGTGGCTTTGGTAAATATGAAGACCTGTTCAAAGGATATGAAGACGAGTCCGGTAAGATCGTCGATCCTGAGCATGTAAAATTCTGGGAAGTATTTGGTTCATTCTGGTGGTCCGTAGGGTGCCTCGGTATGGCGGAACATTACCGAAGCGGCCCGGACAAAACCGTAGAGCGACCGGCGATTGGTCGGCGTACCTCTGAATGCCAGGTTGATTGTGTCAATCTGCTGATTCCAGGTCCCGTTGAGATGGTTGAGGAATCACTGGGATTCTCGAGTGTGGATATACCGCGCACCGATGAGTTGCTTGTCAGTGTCAGGGATTTCCTTCGCAACGATGTCATGGACGAAACGACGGGCAGAGCAAACTTTTTGTCGCGGGTGGCCGCCAATTCACTGGACATTGTTCTGCGCGAATTATCGTTAGGTCCTATGCACCAGTCGTTGGAGCTTAAGCGGCTTCAGGCGTTGTTCCAGTCGAAAGAAGGCCTTGATGCCCTTAAATGGCAGTTGGTGACACAACTGCGTGATAAGCAAATCTCGTTGGACAACGATGCGCTGCAGAATCACCTGCGTCAGACGGTGGTTAACCAGGTTGCGATAGACCAACCCAAGTATTCCGGGCTCAGAAATGCGCTGGATAATGGCTAGATTATTTCTGCTGGCATTGTTTTTGGTTTTCAGCGATACGCTATTAGCTGAGGCGACGCCAGTTAAGCTGCAAATCGGCGTCGAAGGTATCCTTAATAGACCTGATGGATCAATAAAAGGTTCCGTGCTGCTGCTACATGGCTGGAATTCAGATATGAATGAAGTGGGCAACCTTTACGCCGATTTGGCAGGGCGACTCGCAGAAAGGGGTATCGCGAGTTTTCGGATTAGTTTCAGCGGTGAAGGGGCCAGGACGGGGTATATGGTGAGCTCCACTTTTGACTCTCGCGTTGCGGAGGCGGAAGCCTCCCTGCAATTCATGAAGGCAAAGTTTCCGGAGGCCTCACTCGGCGTGCAGGGGTACTCCCTAGGTGGTCTAACGGCGATGGGTTTGGTTGGACGATATCCTGATGCTTTTAAGACCATGGTTCTATGGGCTGCCGCTGCCGAGATGCGAATCAATGGAGACTCTGCTTATGACGCTGCTGTTAAAAAAGCAATGAAAGACGGTGCAGCGGTATACAAAGACTGGACTGATATCACCTTAACTCGCGAGTTTATATCCAGTTTTATAGGTGTGAACGTCGAGAGTAACCTTGAGCTTTACACTGGCGCGTTACTAACCATACGTGGTGACCAGGACTTCCTGCCAAGGCGCGATCCTGAGTGGTTGAAACTGGCGCCAACTAACGACAAGGCATTCATACTGATGGGTGGCGCGGATCATATCTTTCACGTGCTGGATCGCGCTAAGCCTGGGCATAGCGAACGCTTGCTGCAGTCCACCACTAACTGGTTTGATCGAACTCTTTAATTTCTGAGATAGTTAAACTCTGATAACTTCAACTGCTGTGGCCTTGAATCCGGGCGTTTTACTTCTGGGGTCCACCTCCGTTGATGTGATGACATTTGCTTCAGGGTAATAGCACATAAGGTTCCCTTCCTGAATATCAAACGGTACTACCTCGAGTAGCGGCATTTCTCCGATCGCGGATTTCAGGGTTACTCTATCGCCAGATTCCAGGTTTAGTTTCTTCATGTCCTTGGGCGACATCATTACGCACCAGCGAGTAGTTGTGCCTCGATAGACATCTTCATCTTCGTATACAATTGAGTTGAATTGGCCTTCGCTGCGAACAGTGCAGAGCGTAAATTCAGAATTGCTTTTACCCCGGGTACAAACATTCGCGAAGCTGGCTTTCCCGGAATCTGTGTTGAAATCTGGGGAATGCAGTATCCGTCGCTTGATGTGAAATTCTTTGTTTGCAACATCAATGCTCGCGAGGTCAGCAAGGTCAGGTAGGATTTTGGCGATGGCCTCTCGAATTGATCTGTGTGATTCAAACTCTGCGAAGTTTATGGGGCAATCAGTCAGAACCGATTGCGCCATCCTAGAGATAATCCATGACTCCGGCTTCACATTATCCAATCGCTGAATGCCTCCGTCGGAAAGTCTCACGAAATTGAACATGGATTCCTGCGTTGTGGGTTGCCATTCCTCATCTCGCGCTGCAACAGGCAAAATAATGACTTCGGTTCCCTTGGCGCCGTTGATATGGCCTCGATTTAAGGTTGTCGTCAGAAACACTTTGGTTTCTATGTTTTCGAGTGCCTTTGCTGCCCAACTGGAGTTAGGGTTAGATGCGTATAGATTACCGCCAACAATCATTGCAAGGTCGATCTCTCCGCGTTGTGCTGCCTTCATAGAGGACATGGTGTCGAGTCCCTTTGATTTAGGCATCTCAACACCAAAATATTCAGACATGTTTCGGAGTACATCCTGAGCCAAAACAGGTTTAACGCCAATGGTCCCGATACCCTGAACATTACTGTGGCCGCGCAACGGTAGAATACCTGCCGACGGTTTACCGACCATTCCGCGAAGCAAGGCAAGGTTCGCTATCTGTTCGACATTTTCTACCCCGTGAACATGGTGAGTGACGCCCATGCCCCAAGCAAAAATAGTGTTTGAAGATTCGCCGTAAATTTTTGCGATGTGCTCGATTGTCTCTTTGCGAATGCCGCATGTAACTACGTCATTCCAACTTAAGGATTTTAGTTGTTCGACGTAATTATCGAAACCTTCAGTATGTTTATCGATAAATAGTGCATCTGCTCGCCCTTGAGCTAATACCGCCTTTGCGATTCCCTGTAATAGTAGGTAATCCGTGCCAATGTGAGGCTGAAGATACTCACTGGCGATCTCTGTCCCCCCGGTAATCAGCGAAACCGGGCTTTTCGGAACTGCGAATTTAACCAGACCAGGCTCCTTCGCTGGATTTATGACAATAATTTTTCCACCGCGATCCCTGATTGATTTCAGTTGATGAAGCAGGCGAGGGTGGTTAGATGCAGGATTAGCACCGATAAGAAAAAACAGATCACAACCCGGCAGATCATCAAGCTCGATCGTGGCTGTTCCTGTTCCGATTGTGCCTGCAAGTGCCACACCTGTTGCCTCATGGCAGTAGTAGGAGCAATTATTTACATTATTTGTGCCGAAGAGGCGGGCGAACAGTTGCAGTAGGAACCCCGCTTCATTTGATGACCGGCCTGAACTGTAGAAAAAACTACGATTGGCGTCGACCGCACGAAACTTTGCGGTCGCTTTTTCCATTGCTTCTTCCCAGGTCACGGGGATGAAGCGGTTGCTTTCAGGAGCTTTATATAGAGGTGTGTTCAATCGACCCAGTGATGCCATCTCTCGCTCACTTAACTCCATCATGTCATCCAAGGAGTGATGGAAAATAGGATCTGGAATAGCAGGCTGGATGTCGGTCGACTGGGCCTGAACACTTTTGTTACAAACTGAAGGAAACTCGCCGGACTCATTCGTCATGCCCCCGAGTTGGCCGCCCATTCCCAACCCGCAGGCCTTGCAGGTGTTTTTACTCATAAGGGCTTTCGTCGCTTTAGCGACACCGATTGAGCTGACTTTCTCAAGTGTATAAAGAACTTTCTTTATCCCGCCGCCCACATTGGTGTTGGGTAAATTTGATTTACTCATTGAGTTGCTGGCCACCTGAGGTGTTTATTACGTATTTTTAACAGGTCAGTTTTAAAATGTCTTTATCCTCTTCGGTCTTAGTCTTAGCAGTTAGAAGACCTACTTGCCGCAACTCCGCCCTGCTCTCGTATCATTGAAGGGGATTTTTCTGAGCAAGCGATAGCTTTTTCAGCTTATGAAAGGTTATTCGAAAGAATTTCCACGGTTTATTATCTGAAAACGAGTGCGTCAGAGCTTAAAGAAGAAATTTTTCGAGCGATCCTCTTTAGACGTGAGGCCCCGAGCCTTTTTGGTTAAATAAAACAAGGAATTCTCGTCTTTCTGCTGGGTTCTGGTCGGCAAGTTATAAGGGTATTTGACACCAGCATCTTGAAAACGGCGCAACCATTTGATTCTATAGCACTCTGATCATTAGAATTAAGGTTTTACTGTGGATCTGTTTTCGCTCAAAGGTAAAAATATAGCAATAACGGGTGCGTCATCAGGCTTTGGACACCATTTTGCGGGCGTGCTTGCTGATGCCGGTGCTAGGGTCATTCTGGGGGCAAGACGAACCGATAAAATTTCAGATCGCGTTACTGAGATTAATGAAAACGGTGGGCAGGCGATGGGTATTCCTCTCGATGTTACTGACCCCGATTCCTGTGCAGCTTTCCTTTCTAAGGCAGAGGAGACTCACGGATCTGTTGATGTCCTTATCAATAATGCGGGGGTAGAAGCTGGGGCAAAAACCTATGCGATGATTGATGAGGACGACTGGGACTATGTACTAGATACAAATTTGAAGTCAGTGTGGCGACTTTCCAAGATGTACACAGCGGCTGTCGTTAAGAACACCCAAAGTGAGGGCAACATCATTAACGTCGCCTCGATTTCCGCCTTTAGAACGATTAAAGGCCAATTCCCTTACGCAGTTTCTAAGGCGGCGCTGGTTAAAGCGACTGAAATAATGGCTTTGGAGGGTGCTCGCTATGGTATCCGTGTGAACTCTCTATCGCCTGGATACATCCTTACAGATGTAAGTCGAGTGCTGCTTGAAAGTGAAAGATCGGATACCTTTGTTAAAGGTATCCCGATGCGTCGCTATGGAGAGTTTGGAGACCTTGATGGTCCGCTGCTGTTACTGGCTTCAGATGGTTCGCGTTATATGACTGGTTCAACGGTGGTTGTTGATGGTGGTCATATTGTCTCCGAGCTTTGAAGCTGTTTGTTTTGGCAGACTCAAAAACCTAAGAAATTTAGAAATGAACTTGCAAATAAACGCAATCAAAAAGTTGCTAGAGGATCACTCCTTTAAATTAAACAGGAAGATCACCAGTCACTTTCGTAGAAAGGGGAGTGGGATTGCCAAGCAGAGAGCTTTTAATTTTTTTGGTACACGGATTGTGTTTTTTATATCAATAAAGCGATAGCTTACTTCAATAAATAAACCTCAGGTAAAGTCCTAGAAGCTATTAGAATCTCGATAATGGCCTGCGTTTTTGTTTCATTGTGTTCATCAGAGTACGATAAATTCTGCTCGCTGTTTCTCAAGCGAGTTAGGATAGATTTGAACTGGCAGCGCCATAAGTTATAAGACGGAATTTTTTTAGTGATAGGAAAAAGAAAAGGATTAGGAATGACTATTAGGAGGACGAAATGAAACGCGTTAGCGATTTATGTGGGTTAGTTGGGTTGATTCTATTATTCATGTCAGCGGTCGCTGTGAGCGATGATAGCCTGTTAGAAAATGCCGATACGGGTGAGAGTATAGCCATGACGAGAATGACCGATTACGCGTTAAAGCTTGGTTTAATCAGAGGGCACTTGTGGGTTGCTAATGAACTGGTTGTTCAAGGTCATTTAGTTTTGGGAGGCAAACATTCTAAACACCCTGCCCAAGAGGTATATAAAGAACTAGAGCCCCTTTTCGAATCCATTAACTCGGAAGGGTTTGCCGATAAGTTAGAGCTCATGGCGATTAGTCTGCAAAATAAAGAGGTTGAAGATTTTCAATCCGCCTATCTCGAAGTCGTCACTGCAATTAGTTTAATCTATCCGAAAATGTCACTTACAGTGTCGCAAGAGCTTGAAGTAACTCTTGGACTGCTCAAGCAGGCTCTCACTGAATATAAAGTAGGTGTAATTGAGGGCGCTGTAGTAGATCTTCAGGAATATCAGGATGCTCGAGGCTTTACGCATATCGCGGAAGAAAGCATTCGTCTGATGGGTGATAATGCTCAGACGCAAATAGATAAGAGGCACTTGTTGAAATTGCAGGCGCAGTTTTCGACGGTTTATAAGCTTTGGCCAAGCCTAATAGGAGACGTCGCTATAGAGTCTGACCCAGACCCTCTCTCAGAGTTAGTTCAGCGGGTAAAAAAAGCAAAAAGGTCTTACGGGCCTTGATTCCCCAGATTGGGTAAGCGTGATAATTAGTGTACTAAAACCCTCTTATTGTAGTCCGGTAGCAGGAGAACGTTGCTGACATCTTTCCCAAGCACAGGGCTAGCTTAGGTGACTGCAAATAGTGTTTATCAGATCGGCATGATTGGTCATTAGGCTCTGTCCTTCTCAACCACTTGATTTTTAGCACCGTTGCATCGTTTATTTGCGGTAGCGTTTCGAGGCTTGTGTGCTGAAAGTCAATTAATATCAGCCTGATTGACGTAGAGAGGTTGACGTGACGAAGA
>Ga0302137_1001666_pt1 | contig 10083 bp, 1 predicted proteins | sample CBN3_SCM_MG_FD_203127 | JGI IMG/M metagenome (GOLD analysis project Ga0302137, IMG submission 203127) | Marine microbial communities from Western Arctic Ocean, Canada - CBN3_SCM | ecosystem: Environmental > Aquatic > Marine > Oceanic | place: Canada: Western Arctic Ocean | collected 2017-09-15 | reverse complement strand
CTGGGGATATTTTCTTTATCCAAAACTCCTTCGGGGGAAGTCTCATCGTCAGAATTTCTCTCTCACTCTCAAAACTCTTTAATAAGGACGAGTTTTGACGAGAACAAAAGCTCTGAAAGAGAGCCGATTTCGACCAACGCGTGACGAAAGAGAAGGCATTCGAAAACGAGCACTTAATTTCGCCGCTCCGAACGCGCGCACCACCACGCATTTATTATATTTAACACACATCAATCACTCCATTTGGGGATACTTTTGGGTAAAAACAACAGAATAAAATGGGAAAAGATTCGACGACGAAAACGGGCGTCTTCATCGCGTTGGCGAGCTTTGGTGTGTATTTTCACCAGCTTTACTCGTACGTGATTCGAACGTCGCGTGATGCGAGTTTGAACAGAGCCGGGACGAAAGTGTCCGCGTTGAAATGGATCGATGGGTTATCGTTTGAAGCGCCGTTGGTTGCGTCTTTGTTGTATTTGACGATGGTTTTCGTTGGCCCGAAAATCATGCGAAAGCGCGCCGAGCCGTTTAATCCGAAAGCGTTGATGTTGGTGTATAACGTGTATCAGACGTTATTTAACGTGTACGTGTGTTATTTGTTCGTGAGTGAAATCAAGACGAATAATTTTAAGGTTTGGGGTGAAACGTGTCGATGGAACGATACGCGAACGTTCGGCGTCGCTTTGGGGGTTTGGTTGCATTACAACAACAAATATTTGGAAAAGCCAAATCGTTGTCTTCTATCGGTGACGGCTTGTTCCCATAGCGCACGCATCTGCGCTAAAATTCGATTCGCATCCTCGGAGGATTGAAACGGGCACAAAACGGTTGAGCTACGAAAATCGTTGTGGTTCACAAATGTTATACTTTTATTTTTGCTTTTCGCTCCTTCTTTTACGACGGTTAACAAGGAAGAGGTGAATCCAAAGTCGGGCGTCGTGACTTTATTTTCTTCGCGGAGAGAATCGCATACGCCGACTTGGACGCAGACAGTCTTTTTGTCCAGAGAAGAAGAGATGTAAAGAGAGGCGACTTCGTGCCATCGGAGAAAGCGGGTTGCTGTTGGATCTGTTTCGTAACGCTCGATCCAAACCAAGTGCGTGTCGGTTAGACATACGATGGCATCTGAAACATGCGCGAGGGGATAAAAAAGTTCAAACCGGCCGAACGTGAACTGCGTTCTGTCGTTTACAGCAGTCACCGTGGTGAACGACTTTTTAGTCTTCTTGTTTGCATTTTTCATAGTCTTCCTCTCCTTTCTCGTCCCTTTCTTCTTCATCTTATCTTGGTCAACTTTACTTGCTTGTATTTCTTCGACGTACGCAATCTTTTTTGCGGCAACTATCAGCAAATCAGCACCTGCTGATTGCTCTTCGTCGTACGTTCGAACGATGCCATCGCCACGCAAAGCGAGAGGTTTTCGAGCTCGAGTAGCTTCCAGAGATCCCGTAGATTTCGAAAGTATACCACCTACAGACATAGCTTGAGAAAGTCCACTGAATGCCGTTTCGACTAAACCGACCGCACCTCCTAACGTTGAAGTCACGAGACCAGTAATACCTTTGATGCCGCCAAGCGCCGCTCCTCGCAATCCTTCTTGGCGAAACCCTTGGACTGGTTTGTAAAACACTCCAGCAACTCCGGATAATGCACCACCGACGAAGTTTACGGTACCATCGACATATGTTTGACCAATGTTCTTAACACCCGCGGAAATTGAAGTCGTCGCACCCCTTTCTCGAGAAGCGACAATATTTTTCGACGTATCTCCAGAAAGCTCAGCCAGCTTGTCCTGCGCTCTGCGCAAACCTACCGATACGTTACCCGCGTTATCAACAGACGCCAAAATCCTTCCAGACTGTATCGTAAACTGTTTGATAACGTGCGATTTCATTTTCCTCCTCAAATCAGAGAGTTTGAGCGTTGCATTTGTAGGTAAATTGAAAGGAGCAATCGCAATAGGTAATCGGTCTAATCGTAAAAGATTGAGCGTCGCGCACATCATCATTGGCGCGTTCTTCGGACGAGATGACGGTGCAGACGTGAGCGTTACGAAGGCTCGTATTCCATCCGATGAAAACGTTCCGACTGAAATGAGATGGTCAATATTTGCCGATACAGTCTTTTGCTTCTTGGCTTTGAAATTAACTTTTTTCCCACCATCCTTCTTCATCCTAGAATCTTTCGACGAGGACATTTCAGAAGCGTCTCCGCCGTCTTCCGCGAAAAGTCTTTCAATACCGATTTCCTCGACATACTCTTTCAACGCCCACAACAAAGGCTCGTGAATGAGAACATTTAAACCACTCGGTGCCCACACCATTCGAACTTCCGGAAAGCGATTAATATCTCTACTTTCTCTCATTGAAAATGAAGCCGCGAATAAGCAGCCTGACGCCGCATCGTTGAACATTGTGACTGGATACAACGCGTTCTCCAACATGTTATCCAGTTGCGCAGAGACGATGGCAAATTTAGCGTACAGACCTCTTCCATTATTGCATTGGTTCCCAAACGAGGCTTCAATACCTTTTACCGTGAATAGACAAAGTTCTCGCCGTGAATCTACGAGTGATATCTGGATGCCATCAAAGATGGCGCCGATGTGAATTTCTCGGGACGTTTTTGTGATATTCTGAATGCGCTGGAAAGCCTTCAAATCTGCTTCGAAATCGTTCATTCTTCCTTTTCCCTTTCGTTTATTACGATTGGCGAGCCTTGACATGAAGTGTCCCTTAATGATTGCCGCGGCGGCATCAGCATCGTTTACACTAAGAACAGCATCTCTAGATTCTCTGTCTAAAACAGTAGGTTGCTTTGCAAAACGTGGCGATCCATCGCTGTTCCGATCTTGGACATCTGGATCTATTTCTACTTTGAACTCCGTTAATCGAAGAGATATGCACTCTTCTGCGCCAGTTTCAGCACCGTCAAAGAAAATGCAAGACAATCGGTAACAAATCTCATACTTTCCAGATGGATCATCGCATATGAATCCTTCTGCCAAAGTGATACTTCCGAGAGCGCCAAATTCTTCTTCGCCACCGCCAGAAGAAGAACCCCCACCTGATGCTCTAGAATTTCCAATACTGGCGTCGCGAAAATCACCAAGCTCCGGAAGTTCAAAATAAGATTCTTCGACGTTTTCATCGTTGCTGCACGAGAGTCGCACGACCCGAACAGATTCCCCAACTTTGGGAAGTAAGGATTCATCCGACGACTTCTGGCTTCTCTTCCCAGTGGGTCCCTCCGAGCGACCATTGAAAAAACGTGGGCCGAGCCAATGTGAAGCACTGCGCGGAGGGACCCTCACACCTTCTCCAAAGTTGGATTCATCATATAACGACGATGAAGCAGTTCTAGTAACGCTCTTATTTGTGCGCATAGACGTAATATTCCCCAATTTCTTCGGTGTCCTCGTCGACGCCATCGCGGGTGCCGTTTGTTTATCCGCAAAATTGTATCGCTTTTGCACATTCGACTCCCCTCTCAGCAGAATTCTTGAGAAATCTGCCCGCACACGAGTGTGATTTTCAATTCTAATGCCACTCTCTGCAGATCGATCGCTCTTAGCGGCTGAACCTATGATGATTTGCGTGGATCCAGCAATCTGAGCCGTTTGCAGTCTTACACGAATTAGTGACGATGACACTTTAGAATCACCATCTTTTGTCACAGATCGAGTAACCGCAAAAAGTTGTTCTCCAGATTCTTGCAAAAGATCCATGCGAATCTCTGCAGAGAAGGATTCATATGAGTATGTGTTTTCGTCCCTAGTTCCAGAAGCATCACGAAATATTAAGCGTGCACGTTCGGGTGAGCTTGACCCAGGTAACACCGGCGCCGCTCCAATCGGAATGGTCATTGCAGAGTTATCGTAATGCATTTTCCGTTCATCCTTAAGGTCGTCATCATTCTTTATGTGCATGACTAACGGTATGTGTGAGATATTGACCAAAATAATTTCAGGAACGACTGATATTCTAACCGTTCGGCTCATCATTTCGTAAGACCACCAATTCTGACTTTGCGATAGAACAGGATGAAAATGTTCAGCCACGATTTTAATTCTGACTTCACCGTATGATTTCGTCCGCAAAGTTACCAAACATGGAGCTTCACCTGGTTTGACTCCTCTATGCACAATACAATGCACGCGTTTATTTGCATCAACATTTTCGAGCTCGTCTACGTCCTCGGCGAGGAATAAAGTATGCACGTGACTGGAATGAATGAATGCTTCTGGAATGAATGCTTTCTGAATATTCTTTAACACTCCATCCACGACACCCACTGTAGCTCGTACGGCAGCATCTACGTTCAGCTTCTGTTCCGCTCTCAAAGATACGTTAATATTTCCGGGATTCACTTCGAATAACTCGCCGGTTGGTTTTTTGACTATGAATTTTCCTACCGTGGTATCCACCACCTGTTGTATGAGATTTGTTTCATCTTCTGGTTCAGTGCATAATGAGACCGGAAAAGGACAAGCGTTATGAACAATTACATCAGCGCGAATATCGACAAACATTGCGCTGATGTTTGATGGTGAGGATTCCTCTTGGACGTAACCTACCGCGTGTTTTACATTTTTCGCGACATCGTCAGCAATGCTCGACACAGGTCTATTGTCAGTGTCTCTTGAGACGACATTTCCATCTTTCTTCAAAACGCCGGAGTATTTCGACGCAGTTACGAGTAGTTTTGCTTCTAATCTGCGCCCTTGCGCGCCTATCTTTTCGCCTGCATTTTTCAATACCACAAAACCACGGGTGACTCCATCTGCAAATGCTGTAATTGGCATCGGCTCACTCATATTCCATCGTTCGCTTTGCTTTTGAGCACTACTCTCTCTCAAACCGTATGCGCAGCTGATTTCCTGCCTCGGATCAACGCTTTCCGAAATAAATACTTCTTCTCCTGGCTTCATGATGCCATAAACGGAAGCCCTCTTGTCGCAGTAGACGACATACTTCGCCTCGCAAGGGAGCGAGTTCCGCAAGACGAGCGGGACCCGAAGAACAACATGGATATTCCGAGAAAGCGCTCTCTTGTTGTTCTTGTCTCCGCGTTTTTGTCTCTCAAGATATACGAGATAGAATTTATTATCAACTGTGCATATCACGTCGGGGTCACTATGTTCATCGTTATTGTCTCTTGCAATGACCGACTCCCAGCGTTCGCGGAGCGATTCACACAAAATATCACACGTTTCCATACTCTCTGAGCAAATTTCATCGTTTTCATAATGCGTTACGTTTTGAACTCCTTGTTTCTCTGTACTTACGGGTACAAATCGAATCGCACACTGCTCCTTGTTCTCGAAACCTACTGGAAAGCACACAGTTCCACCACTTTGTGATACTTCAATAGACCATGAACTCCCTTTTCCCGCTTTAGTATCCTCCATCGTTGCTCGGCGTTCATTCGTGTTTCTTTTGCGGTTCATACTCGGAGTAAAGAACAGATTCGTTTGCGAGTTGTCCTCATCTCGCTTTTCTCCGCTTTCTCTCGCACTTGAAGCACCTCCTTCGCTCAAAGAGCTACTAGGAAAGACGTTTGTCTCATCGAATTCTTCGATGGGAGCAATTTTGCGTCTCCATCGTCTGCGTCGCGTACTCGCAAATCTCCGCTTCCAATTTTTTGCATTTTTGAACTCATTTGGTGGCCACGAGGTCACCCAATAAGCATCGTAGGCCCATCCACCCGTGTTACTCACGGTGCAGTTTCCAGGGGGCCTGTCGATTTCCCAATCACTCATCCAATGGTAACCTTCTGGAAGTAACAAACTTTCACCTTCGGGGAAATGATTTGTGGAGTTTGAACCGTCAATATTGAGCGAATACCGAGCAGTAAAGCATGCGTCAAGAATATCACGCGGCGATTTCCAACCAAATGGTGGAAAATGGCGCTCAGATTCCCACACGTATCGATACATCGGGTCGTTTGGATCATATCCTTCTTCAAAAAAACCATTCAAATCGTTTTTCTCTTCCGAAGCCGAGGTAAGATCTTTTGGACTGCGCAACCCAGGCTTTCGTGCGTAGACTTTGGAATTCCCTGCATTATTCTTTAGTTTAACCAGCGTCAGTGAAAAACGTTCCGAAGTTTCGTTTACAAAAGCTGCCTGAGACATTAATACACCCAACCTCGGATCAACCGTAACTTTGTCTTCTCCAACGTCTTGATCTTTCCGCTCGAAGAAATCTGTACCGCTAGCTTTTATCGCCGCATACGGCCCATTCTTCGAAAAGGCAATAAGTGTATCCTCTGGATCAACCTCCTCGGTTTCTTTGTTCTTCAATGCGCTAATATCATTCGTGGATAGCCTTGATATTTTCAAATTAGGCGAGATATCGGTATGTTTCACCCGCATTCGTCCTGAAAGAAAATTTAACTCGAAGTTCTTCGTCAATGCCTGGAATTTGGTAGCTTCTTTTGTTTGAACTTCTAACGGTTCGCCAGAAGGCGCTCGTTTCGAGGTATGACGAATGGTCCAACCACCGGATGCAACAGAACCGGCATTATATATGGTCGGAACCTGTGCTTTTGAATCACCTTTGCTAGCGTACGTCTTCTTCGTCCCTTGAGGTTTCCAAATCGCGCCAGGACCAATAGTACTCAACTCTCGCGCAAAATCTTCTCTCACGCAACAAAAGCTCTTTTTCGAGGGTTGCTTTTGCTCCTTTGATTTACCGTTATCTGCCGTAACGACACGCCCTAACGCGACGTAACCTTCTGGAGGAATAGGCGCCCAGAAACTTACTGAACTCTTCTTTTCATCCTTCCAAAGTAGTTCGTATCCAATAGGATGCGCGAACGGTGCTCCAGCGCGAGGCATTTTCTTCTTAACGTGATCATCGATCACCATACGTGCAAGATATCCGCCTGTATTTGGTGCACTAAATCCAGGAACAACTATGCATCCAAATGGAATCTCAACGATGCTTTCGTCTTCAGTAGGACCATCTATACTTCTTTCACTAGAGTCCATTTTGGCCACAGGAATCCACGCCGAACATTCATACTTCGCTCCCGTGCCTTTCGACCACCACAAAAGCTTGAACTCGTATGTTTTTGTGATATTGCAGTAATTGTCAGAAAACAATAAATTGTCACTCTTTAGTCTTACTGGTATACTTTCCGAGTCTTCAATCAAACGTTCATGTTGGTCTCTATTGCGTCGCGAGTCTACGTTATCTTCTTGAGTAAAATTCTTCAATTCTTCAAATTCGTCGTCGTCAAACTCTGCAACCGTTCCTTCACAGCTGCTACTTGCATCTGATCTGTCACTGTCGCTATCGTCGTAATCCCTAAAGGCACTCAACGCAGACGATGACGATAGCATGCGTTTGAATATTATATTGCATGCTCCTGCATTCTTCGCTGAGTCGATGCGACCATGCCTATTGATGTGTATCGGAACCTTCACACTAATATTGTGGAATATGGATGCTCGGAGCAAAATACGAACCTTCGTGGGAATCCCGTTTTCATCGTGGAGATCAATCCAAACAGGTTTCTCTTCACCAACCAAAAGCGCCAAATTCGGCGCGACAAACCCTTCCGCAGAAAAGCGAGCGTTGGCATCCTCTACAAAATCGTGCGTTGAACACGGTCGTTCTAGATCCACTCTCAGGCTAGAATTCTGAAAATCGCGCGATCTCGAAACCGGATGAGGTACGTCCATAGTAATATAGCCCGATTTAGCGTTCAAGGGGAGAGATACGCGCGATTCATCGCCGTTGTTAGCTAATCGCATGCGTACCTTGTTTTGAAAAGAATAATTTTTATTCGAAATGGCCAAAGATCGTAGATGAGTGATACTTGAGTTTGATTTCAGGACGCATGAAATCCTCGAGTACGTGTCCGGAACACCGGAGGAACGGTTCACATCGTTTCTCATTGATTCCATGGGATCATCGACATCAATGATTTCAACCATCATCTTTGCCGTCAGGGATTCTAGAGGGGGGGCAACTTGGACGTCCGCAGTATTCGTATCCACCACTCTTTGCCTCGCCTGGCTTGTTTCTTTCGTTATACAAAAGTTGACATCAAAGTTGCCATGTGGAGGAACGACTCGAACATCTTCGTCCTTCCCACGTTGCAAACTCTTTCGAGACACTGTATATAACGTACGCCCAGTATCGTTTTTCATACGGATGACTTCGTTTTCAACATCTTCATTAACCGAAGACAAAGTTGCGTGCGTAGTCAAGCCCGTATTAGAGAAGCAGCGAAGAACAGAGTCCCTGGATTTACTGCGTTTTTGCATATGTTTGATTAACATCCGCTTCTCTTTCCAAGATTCAGAAAGCGCAGAACTTCGATCTGGAAAAAGCTCTTTCGTCGCTACTTCGAGTTCGCTCACTACACGAGAAGTAGCTGGAGAAATTCCATCGTTATCGGGGTAGGCAATGGACGATTGGTGATCGAGTTGAATCTCCCCTTCAGCGTCCGTATCAAAATTATCTCTCTTCCTCATGATCTCTTTCTTCGTCTCCAGTGCGATTGAAACCATGTCAAGAGCAAAATCTGTGGTCAAAGTAATACATAATTTTGTAGCTTGTATCGAAGCATAGTTTCCAGTACTGAAGCAACGTTCTCCGTGTTTGATTGGAACAAGATTTGCACCAAATACCCATTGCGGAGATACGAGTGGTTCCCACGCGTACTTGCGCCAATTTAAGTGCGCAGCGCCTAACGATGCATCAATACCAACAGAAGCAACGTCGCCGACTACAACGTTAGTCACGATTTCGGTTCTCATGAGTGATATTGCAAACACTGGAACATTTTGATGCATAATACCAGCGTTCTCTCTGTACGAAGAATCGTCTCCGAAGTCCATCGGTGTATCCTCCTTTGCATCTGCATCATTCGCGACAGTCCTCTGCGGCGCAGCAACGGTTACGGTTACGAGACCTACCGACGCCGAAATCTTGACAATTGGCTTTGGTTTTTCGTACGAAAAAGAAGTAATCCTGGATCCTTCGTCGGAAAAATCTAAAGATGAGATCGACGGTAGTACAAAAAGCGTGGGACCTTTGTAAATATCATTCGGCATGTCGGCTTTGGATATACAGAAAGTACCAAAACCACCAGGTACACGCCACATGCACATTTCGCTCGTACTAGACTTACCACCATGAATGATAAGAAGTGAAGATTCTTTCGTTAATAACGTGACATCCATAGGTGCTACCGCTCCGCAATGGGTTCTACTCAGACACCGGACCGAATCCAGAGATGGTTTTACATTAGCTGATGAAGTACTCACTAATCCGCAACTGACGTAGTCTTCTGATGGAGAAACTGGTCGCCAAAACGCAGCTTGAAGCTGCTTTTTCGAACTCTGGAAAACCAGTTCGAAATCAATTGGTTTCACACAAACATATTCGAGGTCCTCCACACAACGCGTCATGGATGGATGCGCCACGCCATCGACTACAACATCTCCAAGCGATGCAAAACCAGGCGGAGGCAGCGGTCTGAACCCTGTCAACATCTCCCCAGCGTTCCACACCTTTTCAAATTCTACCGCTGTAACTACGCATAGTTTGATATCCGCGATGTTGCCTTCGTAATCTTCATCTTCTAGAATTATTGCGTTATCGTGGGCAATTTCTTTCTTTAAGAGACGGCGACGGCGTTTGTTTTCAAGTTTTCGGGCTTGAATGTTCTCCAAGGTTTCAATAGCGAGCCCGAGTGGCGTGCGAATATCAACAAAAGATATAGGTGGGTCTACCAGTGCGTTCGATGCTGATGATTTGCCTGCTGAACTCACCATGTGTATCCCAGTCGGGGAGTCCACAGCCCAAACGTGGACCAGATTGCCACTCCTTGAGTTACCTCGATTATCGCGCTTATGCACAGATTTATCATCATCTACATTCAAAACTTTACTCTGGCCACGACGCTGCGCATTATGTACTTCACTCCTGCGGTCATCATGTTTATTACTCTCTTCGTCAGACATGGAAAACAATCTTGAAAGAGATCCCGTAGATTCACACAGCAAACTTTCTCTGACGCAACGCACGCAGCTTGGATCTGGCTCTCCGTCTTCTTCATAAGCCG
>Ga0302137_1001665_pt1 | contig 10086 bp, 9 predicted proteins | sample CBN3_SCM_MG_FD_203127 | JGI IMG/M metagenome (GOLD analysis project Ga0302137, IMG submission 203127) | Marine microbial communities from Western Arctic Ocean, Canada - CBN3_SCM | ecosystem: Environmental > Aquatic > Marine > Oceanic | place: Canada: Western Arctic Ocean | collected 2017-09-15 | reverse complement strand
ACACCACCAATAAGAATAATAAGAGTGAGTGAATTGAAGAATTCAGCACAATTGAGTTTTTTTGTGAATTTTGTCTGCTTTTGTGTATTCGAAAGATGACAAAAGCGAGCAAGAATTAGGACTACTAATACGGAGGAGGGTGTATAACTTAGTAGAATAGTATATTAAAACGTGGTTCGATTTACTTGGTGCTGTCTTTCAAATACGCGATCAGATCGGCTCTGTCTTGCGGTTTCTTCAAGCCGGCGAAAACCATCTTCGTCCCTGGAATGTACTTCTTCGGGTTCAACAAGTAGTCGTACAACGTCGTCTCGTCCCACTTGACGCCTTTGTTTTTGTTCGCCGCGGAGTAGGAGAAACCTTCCGTGGTGCCGGAAACGCGACCGAAAAGGCCTCCTAAGTTTGGTCCCTGTTGGTTTTATGTCAGTAGTAAAGAGAGTAAAACGTGTGTGAGTCCTCGTCGTTTTAAAGATCTCTCGCTTCTCTCTCAGCCACTACTAGAGAAACTCGATAACGTTTCACCTTGCACGGGCGCCACCCAAAATCGATCGAGTCGAAAACAAATCCAATCGCGAAGAAAGCGTGTCCGGGACGACCAGATCTGATCGCACGATCGACCGAAAATGCTCAAACATCCTCTCTACCCTTTCCTCTCAAACGCTCCAAAGCTTATTGGAGAAAAGATGACGACGAAAACACTTTAATCTCTCGTACCTGTTTGTGTCCTCCCCCCGGTTCTGCGACGTGGCACTGCGCGCACTTCGTCTTGAAAATCTTCGCGCCTATGAGTAAGAAAGTAAAGGAAAGAGAGAAAACGCGTCGTCAGTAAAACGAGTCGCGTAAAAACACAAAAAGATGGAAGGAAGGTTACTCAAAGAAATTCTGTATATCTCGTACCCTTGGCGACGTCTCCTGCGGGAGCTTCTGCAAACGAAGCCATCGGATGATGTGATTCTTTTTCTGAAGTGGGATCCTTCCTCTTCTGAAATTGTTGTTTCTCTCGAGAAGCCGTCAAAAAAGACTCCTCCTCCAAACTGAAGAAGAGAGACGAGAGAGTTTCTTTTTTCCAAGACAAAAAGTATTGAATTTTTACGTCGAAAAGTTGAATTTACACTCATCACTCACACGTCAACACACTTTGCGCATATATTGCGTATTGAATCGATTGAATGAACACATAAAACAATTAAGAAGAAGAAGAAGAAGAAGGATTTAAGAGGAGAAACAAAAATGTCCCCAACATTTGCAGCGGGCATCGATAACACGACGAGAAAAAAATGGGACAAATCCGAATACGCCGCGAAAGCGTTGCAACGCGTCGAGGAGGAAGAGAAAAAACCGAAAGCGTCGGATTTTGGTTTAGTCGTCAAACAACCGTTGACGAGAGAGAACATGATCAAGAGAGATTTTAAGAAAGATTTAGAGAGTAAAGTAGGGACGGTGACCTTGGTAAATCCAAACACCGGGGAAGGATCCGGGTTTCGATGTAAAGAAACCGGGGTGATTTTACACGATTCGTTGAGTTATTTAGACCACATCAACTCGAAGAAAACGCAACGCGAACGAGGGATATCGATACACGCGGAACGGTCGACGGTGGAGCAAGTGAGGAACAGATTTGCGGTGCATAAGAAGAGGAAAGAAATGATCAAGAGAGGGGAAAATCCAGACGAAGGCATCGATACTGAAACAGATTTAGTGAAAAGGATCGAACACGCGACGAATAAAGAACGCGAAGAAGCCGAGGCGAAGCGAGAGAGGAAACGGTTGAAGAAAGAGGCGAAGAAAATGGGGAAGACAAAGGAGGAAGTGGAGAAGACCGTAGAAGAGGAAGAGATGATGAAAGCGATGGGATTCAGCGGATTCGGAGGAGGATAATGGAAATAGGAGTAGGAGTAGTAACATGTAGCAGAGAAAATAGTTCTTTTCATGTTTCCTGCGCGGCGACAAGATGTAGTAGACGTAGTAGAAGACGAGTGTGTTTTACTATTTATAAGCTAGACTTATCTTCTTCAATACTATATCGTCATCTCACAAACGCTCGTCGCGGACGTGGTGGCTACCTCTCAAACAGTCCCTTCGCATCTTCTCGAACACATTTCGAACGATCAACGGATCGTCCGTAACTATGCCGTCGACGTTGTTGTTCGCCAACTTCCGCACTCTTCGAGCGTCGCTTACGGTCCACGCGAACGTCTTTAAACCTAATTTATCGTTCGCGTCTCGCACGAGTTTCTCTTCTTCAGCCATTTCCGATTGAATCGCCACGCAATACGCGCCTAAAGGTCTGTTTATGCTCAATTCGTGGTACCCTTCGTCTCTCAACGCTCGGGAGAAATTCGCCACCGTGTACCCGACTTTGTGTTTACCGCCGTCGAATTCTATGAATTTCCTCAACATCGCGTCTGTTTTTCCCCAAAATACGCACTCTTCGCAACTTCTCTTACTATTATGCTTATTATTATTGCTACTTCTACCACCCCCGTTATGATTGCTACTATCTTCCGCAAAAACAGTCTCGAATATTTGATCCGGTAATCCCGACCATCCCGCTTTCGGGTCGTCCTTCACGTCAATCGTGACTTGTTTAAACCCTCTGTTTACGACTTGGTCAATAACCTCTCTAAACGTGGATATCCAAACGCCTTTCTTCTTCGCATGCATTCGTATGACGTCTAAAGTCACGTCTTGCACTCTCTCAAACTTATTATTCGTAATCGCTTTCAACTCTCGCGAGTGTAAACACACCAACTCGTTATCTCGCGTTCTCGAGACGTCCACCTCCACGCACTCGAATCCTTCCCTACTCGCGGCGACAAAAGCAGATACCGTGTTTGGAAACGACGCGCCTTTTTCTTGCCCGACGCCGCCGTGCAATCCTCCGTGCGCGCAAATCAAAGGCACGCGTTCGTTCCTCTCTTCGCAAAACTTCCTCGAGACGTGTTTGTCTCGATGGTCGATGTGCGTTTGGTGTGTGAACTGATCCAAAGTTCTCATGGTAAACCACAAAGAGACGATTGAGAACAATAATAAAACTCCACCCGGACCTCTCAACCAGCTGGATAAAAACCTCGGCGGTTGAAAACCACTGCCGTCCTGATACTCTTCTCTCGCCAACAAAGGACGATACCTCGGTTGTCGTCCAAAACCGAATCTCTCTCGTCGTCTCTGATAGTCATCGAAAAATCGTCTGGACTGATTGAGAATACCTCTCGGGCTGATTAAAGCCACGCCTCGGGCGAATGCAGACGACGGCGAAGAAGAAGAACCCTGGGGAGCAGATTGCCGTGGGTTTGCAGACGGTTGTTGTTGTCCTCCTCCTCCTCCTCCTCCTCTTTGTGGGCGTTGTCTCTGGTTCGGATACATGTTTTCACAATTTTCAAAGACCGTGGGGGAAACACGCAGATGGCGCGCAGACAGACAGACAGAGAGACAGAGAATTCACCTTAGGAGCAAACAAACTCTTTCTTCTTCTTCGCGCGATGACGCTCTCAAAATTCCACCTTCACGAAAGCGCAATAATGCTCATAATATCACACGAGAAGTTTTTCCATTTTATTAATTTAACGAGGAAGAAGAGAAGAGCAGAAGAGAGAAATTTTGCAAGCTTTTTCTTTGCCTTGAAATCCCCTCACAACCACGAAAATACTAATCCTTTCCGGTGCTCAAAATCATCAGAACCATCATACAACAATGAAACGCTCTTCTTCTTCTTTGGCCACGCGGTGGTGCAGAAACTACTTTCTCTCCTCATCGGGGTCCACATCTTCTACCGGGTTCGCGAGTAATTATAGCAGCAGAAGCACGCACTTCTCTCCACCTTCTTCTTCTTCGATTGCGAAAAAAAAGGCAGAAGACGTGTCGCTTCCATTCCGAGAAGAAGGACGACGTCGATTTTCTTCCTCTTCTTTTGTCGCGAAAGCAGGAGCGGACGCTTCGCAACCAAAAACGACAATTTTGTACACCACGACGCACGAAAAACTAACGATTCAGCGATCATCTTTATTGAACGATGATGATGATGAGAGTACTAATAAAAATGTGTCCGTCTGCGTTGCCATCAGCGACTTTGGATTCGATAAAATAGGAGACGTTTTGCAGATTGAGAAGAAGGTGCTAAAAAACGTAGCAAAAAATGAGTTCATCGAAAACGAAACGTCGTTGGCGACTTTGAAATGGTCCGGGTTTCACAGAACCGCCGCGGACGAGTTATACCACAGTTTATGGTCCAACGTCAACGGGACGAGACATTTGAAATTACCGTTTCCAGTGACGAATATTCGATTTAACGACGAGATGGTCCGAGAGGCGTACAAACTGTGCGTGCCAAGCGCGAGTATTTTAGAGTGCGAAGCGATCGGAGAAGAAGTGGAGAAGTGTTCGGATTTAATGAACGAAAGTGAATACGAGAAGTTTATCGACCGAGAGTTGGAGGAGGAAGAAAACGCGTCGTATAAGAGTTATCCGTAAAATTGCTTAGATGTTTAATAGTATGTGTTCTGTGTAGAAGAAAGAACGAAGGAGCGAGAGAGAGTCGAAAGACGGAGAGTTTTCGCGCGTGCTTTTTTGATTTTATAAAGTATGTATACTTTTATATAGCGGCTTGTTTGTAATTATATATGTATGTGTGTATCCCCAAACTGAATGAGTTCACTTCGTCTTCCGTTTCTTAGATGCCGGCGATGGCGACGACGCTATCGCTTTACCGAGACGCGGCGATTCAACCGCTTTCGTAATCTCCACCCCTTCTTCCACAATTTCTATTTCGTCGCTCGCTTCCCCATCACTCGCCGCTCCGTCTTCATCCTTCTCCTTTTCTGCACCTTCTGCAACCTTTGGCGTTTCACCTCTCAACTCGAAACCTTCCGGGAACGCATCCTCGTCAAACTCTTCCAAATCCTGATGCACGACGACCAAGTCAAACTTCAGCTCTTGACTGTTATCGTCGACGCATAAAATACCGCCAGACTCCAAGCCTAAATCTTGTAAAGTTCTTTTCCCGATTGCCGCGTAGTTCTCCACCTCGTCGTCGTCTAAATCCTCCCCTTCTTCGTGCAACATATCGTCGCCTTTCAAAACCGTAGGTTCGTTCGTGTTCAACTTCTTCTTCAAAACTTTCGAGATGACGTCGGCTAAGGTTGTCTTGGACAAGTCGCAACACAATTCGGCGCGAGCGTTTGCGCAGACGACGCACTTTGGATTTTGCTCGTCTGGCGCGAGCGGTTGCAACAGCTGTCGTCCGGCGTTAAAATTACCGACAAATGTGTATCTAGAGTTAGCCAGTTTAATCAATCTATCGTTTTTGCCCTCTCCTTCTTCTTTTTCATCGAGATGTTTTTGCGCGTTTAAAATCTTCAAAGCTTCGATGACGATTAACCCGGAAACGATGGCGTTGGTCGTAGCTATCGCGTGGACGATGTTCCCGGCCACACCTTTGGCATCAAATCTAGACATGTACTCAATGCCATAATTCGCACATCTCAGTTGCGCCGTAGCGGTGACAAACGCCACCGCGTCGTCGTCGTCTTTATCAAACTCGCTTATTCGGTCGCCTTTTTCAAACAACTTCCCGGCGGACCGAACAAAAATCCCCGACGCTTCCTCCATCGTCCACTTCTTATGCGCATCGTCGTAACCCGTCGTCGTCGTCCATTCTTCTTTTGTTTTTAACAACGTCTCTGAGTCCAAAGCCTCCGGTTTCTTATCTCTGTTCGCCCACATGTCTTCTCGTTCTAACAAATCCTTGATTTTCTTCTCAAAGACGTACGCGAACACTCGTTTCGCAAACGCCGTCCCGGCCTCGTTCTCTTTCCTCGTAAACGCATCTCGCGCTTCTTCCTCGTCTAAATCGCTCGGATCCTCTTTATTCGCCCCGAACAATCTCGGAAACAACAGATCCGTCGCGAACACTATCGTATGCACGAACGTGCTCGGCGTATCTCTTAAAGTACAAATCGGGAACGACTTTGGGACCGGTTTCGGCGCGCACTCGAAACAGGAACAATACTTCCCTTGCAAGTGCACCGTCACTTGGCCTTTGTACCCGGTCGTCCCGGACTCGACTAACGGCACGTTCGCGGATAAGCACAACCGATTGACGTGCCTTCTCGCTTCCAGATTGTCCAAACCGTTCAGCACGATGTCAAATTTTTTGAAAAAATCCAACCCAAATCGCTCCTCTTTGATGTTCCCGGTATACGCTTCAATGTTTATCGCTCGTTTCGAGATGAATTTCTCCACGCTCTCTTTCGCCACTTGACTTTTGCTCATCCCGACGTGTTTCTTTCGAAATAAGAATTGCCGGTTTAAGTTTGAGACGTCGATGGTGTCCAAATCTATAATGGAAATGTTTTGGAAACCAGTCAAGGCGAGCGTTTTTATCAACTCGCATCCGATGCCACCGGCGCCAACCATTAAGATGTTTTTCGATAAAGTTTCCGAATCCGTGGACGATAACAAGAGTTGTTTAGGAGCGAGAGGAGCATTAGGAGTTTCATTATTTGTGGTGGTGGTGTTGGACGCCATTTTGGTGGTGGTGGTGGTGGTGGTACACTCAAAGTAAGTCTCACGAGAAAGTAGTGGAGAGAGAATTCAAAAATAAAACTTCTCAAAAAACTCCAGAGCTGCTGCTACGAGCAAGTATATGTGGACTACTACTACTACTACTACTCTAGTACTACTTTACTCGAATTAATAATTAGAAATCTACATATCCAAAACCCGCTCGCTGGCGCGAATGGCTTTGGCAACCCCGGTTCTGCACGATAAGTGTTTTTCTAAGTGTTTCAAGACCGCGCTGGCGTCTTTTAAGGAGTACTTCCCGCGTTTCCAGGTTTTATAAAAGATGTTCCACACGCCGACGTAATAACTGTCGAGGCAATCCCAGACGGAGTTGAACTTGGAGTTCCGGTCGTTTATGTGCTCGTTTAGGAAACCATTCTCGAGGACACGAATGGACCAGCTGGTGAAGGTGACGCCTAACGCGCACATTGGAAACTGTTGGCCTGGGCACCGGGAAAGACGGTGGACAGCCACGGCGTTTCGGCCGAGCGTGACGCCGTTGTTCGCGTTCCCACTCGCGCTCGCCGCGGCGGGTATCGCGGGTGCCGCGTTAAACAATACAAATGACACCATGTTCGCCACGGCTAACGCTCCGCACGCTCTCACATCCGTGCTCGGGTCTTCACCTTGGAAACCGATCGTTTCCCAGTGCTTCCCGACGGCGTCGATTTCCTCCTCGCGATAGTCTCCCGTAAGTTTCGCGTAAATCGTCAACACCATTTTCCGATGCATTTCGTCCGCTTTCTCTAATTTTATTTTGTCTCCTTCTTCCTCCTTGCTATTATGATTATTCTTATTGGTGGTACCATCGTTCGTTTTTGTTTTCTCATTCTCATTCTTCTTCTTCTTCCTCCGGTTCCATTTCAACGGCATTTGGCTCAGCGCTAATATCCTCTCCCGTTCGTCCAACAACCGATGGCTTTGCAACGGTTTTATCTGTCCTTTAAACGCGCTCATAAATCTGTCTCGTTTGCTCCTCGGTGGAGGTGCGTGTAACTGTACCGTCGTCGTCGTACTCTTCGTCGTTGCGGTAGTCGTAGTCGCCGCATTCGCAGCCATCAAAGACGCCGCTCGTTCCACGAGCTCTCTCGTAAAGTCACACTCGGAGACGAAATAGTCGAGCATTTCCTTCCTCGATTTGAGAAGGAAATCATCAGAGAAAGACGAATTCATCTTATCTGAAGAAGTTCACCTCTCGACTTCTCGCTCCTTTTGTGCTCTTCTTTTTCTTCTTCTTCTTCTTCTCGCTCTTTCGCACGAAGGAAGAGCTTCTTCCATTTTTTTTAACGCGTGTGATTTCATCCACAACAGAAGACAGAAGAGAAAGAGCAGAAAGAGCAGAAAAGTAAAAAAAGCAAAAGATTTTTTTTTTCATTTTTTTTTCCAAAAAAAAAATCCATTCTTCTCTCTTCACTCTTCTTGTTGCGAAGAAGATGATTCCACGACGACGGAAACGACAGGAGGAGGAGGAGGAAAAGAGACGATCGGATAAAGGAGGAAAAAGAAAAGTTTTTCCAAACTCTTCTTCGTCTCAAAATCATCTTTTGACGGTCAGAAGAGTCGTTCTTTGCTTGGCGTCGTTCGCCGTCGTCTGTTCGAAAAGCGTGCGATTTTACTTTGAACATCGTTTCAACTGCGCCTCTTCTTCTTTGTCTTCATCTTCTTTAACTTCTTCTTCGTTACCACCCCGAAACCCGACGATCTTTTCAAAAGAAGAAGGAAAAGGAGAAGAAGAAGAAGAGGACGACGACGACGACGAAAAGGAGGATACGAATAATGTATTCGGCGATTTGCGCGAGAACGATTTATTAGAGACGCCTTTCAAGAGATTGCGAAAAACAACGACAACAACAACGACGACGACGATATCAAAAAGTATTTTAACGAAGATGAAAGACTTGCCGATGATGGATATATTTAGTAGCAGCGGCAACAGTAGTAGTAATAGCAATAATAATAATATTAATAATAGTGTTCAGAAGAAAAAGAAGCAATACGAAACGTGCGCTTTAGTCGGTACGGCGGCTATCGTGACGGACGCGCAGAGAGGCGGCGAGATAGACGCGAACGACGCGGTGTTTCGGACGGACGACGCGCCGACGAAAAGGTACGAACAGTTTGTAGGGAGGAGAGCGACGTATAGGATTGTGAGCGGTGGTGATAGTAGTAGGAGTAGCAGTAGTAGCAGTACGTCGTCGTTTTTCGAGGACATTGTTTCGTCCGGGGAGGCGGTGAAAGAGAAATCGATTGTAACGCCGCCGCCGACGACCACCACTACCTCTTCTTCTTCTTCGATGGAAGGCGAAAGCGAGGACGAAAGCGCGGGGGGCAACGGCGACGAGAGCGAAGATCGAAAAGTGATGAAGAAATACACGTCGCCGTTTGCTAAATATCTGGTCGCTTTAGACGACGTCGCGAAGGAGAAAATTCGAGAAGCTTTATCCTTAACCGACGAAGACGATGATGAGAACGACGACGGCGGAGGAGAAGAAGAAGGAAGAGGAGATCAACTCACGCACGCGATCGCTTTGGACGCTTCTTTTGCCGATGCCATCCGCGAAGCGTACACCACCGCCGGTGCGTTACTCAACGACCTCGGCGAAAACTTCAAAATCCGCCAGACGCCACCAGTTGGCGCCTTTGCTCTCTTCTTCGCCCTTTCCAAATGCAACCGCCTTACCTTATACGGCATCCCGTCTCCGGATTCCAACCGGTTGGAAACGCAGCCGTATTGGCCTCGAAAAACGAAAACCGATGAAAAGAAACCGAGATCGAAAATTGATATCTTTGGCGATCGAGTGTTGTACGCCTTGGTTCGTTTGTTCGCTTTAGAAGGCTTCGTAGACGTTGTCAACTAATACCATTTGTAATATAACACTCTTGTATGAAACTCTCAAAAAATCAGCTCTGAACTGCTTAAGAATTCTTCAAAAAAAAAAATTCTTCTCTTCCACGCAACATTAACACCTTGAACGACAACTCAATTACGAATACTAATGGGACGGCCAAAAGGTTCAAAGAATAAAAAGACGTTGGAGAAAATGAAGAAGACGACGATGACTCCGAAATCGAGCATTGCTGCTGCGGGTGGTGGTACAGATGGTGGTGTAGAGAAAAAAACAGGTCGAGGCCGTCCACCGAAGAAGAAGAAGATACATGCGACTTTTAGAACGAAGAAGAGCGCGATTACGAAGAAGGTGGTTGTTACATCGAATTCGACGAAGACGACGAAGAAGAAAAGAGGACGACCGCCGAAAACGCCAAATCCGAAAACCACCTCAGGTGCTCCACCAGGAGGAATTGTTATTCGTAAAGAGTTTGAGTTGATAACGACCGCGGAAAAGAACAGACTAGACAGAGGCGCAACAGGAGGCAGAGGCAGAGGCAGAGGGAGAGGCAGAGGTGGTGGCAGAGGACGAGGGCGACCACCGGCGTTGCCGAAAGATGGCGTTTTAAAGAGACTGGTGCTCCAGTCAAAAGGCGTGGAGAAGAAGAGAGGACGAGGGCGACCGCCAAAGACGACTC
>Ga0302137_1001660_pt1 | contig 10097 bp, 8 predicted proteins | sample CBN3_SCM_MG_FD_203127 | JGI IMG/M metagenome (GOLD analysis project Ga0302137, IMG submission 203127) | Marine microbial communities from Western Arctic Ocean, Canada - CBN3_SCM | ecosystem: Environmental > Aquatic > Marine > Oceanic | place: Canada: Western Arctic Ocean | collected 2017-09-15 | reverse complement strand
GTCGAACCAGTGTAGAAATTTAACCCTAGGGGCCCAGGACCAATAATAGCCTGAGGGCTTCCCGGGTTGCATGTTTTTCTTAATCAATTTTTTCTGCCAGGGTCCCTCTCCTGCTTTAAAAACACTCAGCAGGTGCTAGAGCTGGAGTTAGACATTCAGTTCTCAGCTATTGTTAGTGGATATGTGGAGTAATCTTAATTGGAGTTTAGTAATGGAATTGACTGCAAGAAAAAACCACTACACTCACGCACGAGGGCAATTTATTAGGTGTCCATATAGGTGTCTATCAGCCCTGATATTCAGTGCAATTCTGTAGCACTTTTTTTGAATCTCAAACGAGTAGATTTTTGTGCCAATTTTGTGCCATTTGCTTACAAAAACAGGCCATACTTGGGGAAATGTGGAAATATTGAAGAGCAATCATCTTACTAATATTATTATCCTTATTTGTTGCAGTCTGTCCCTGAATACCTACTATCAAAGTTTGCGGTACTGAGGATCATAGGTTCAACTCCTATCGGGTGAACCAGCCTTTCCAACAGATTACACAATATTCTTATTTTACAAATCTAATGATTACGCCACTTTTGTAACATATAAATGTAGGACCGGACGGGCCTGAGCGTCAGTCAGGTTACAGATGAGGTCCTTTATGCTGGCTTGGTTGAGATGCTGGAGCTGCCAGAGCTATAAGAAACGGGGAGGGGGGTGCAGAGTCCTGGGCCCCGCACATCGATACATAAAGTAGTTAGACTCATTTCTGTCTACTCCCACTGATTGCACTACTAATTCTTCAAAGTCAAACACCCTCCACAACTTTCCACCTTCCTAGTAAATCAAACTGATTGATGTTATATATACTGTTCTCCTAAAGTCTCAATAAGAAACCAAGTAAAACACCTATATCCCTCTGTAACCGCCCCTAGTCTACATTGGGCCCACTCGCGGTGGCCCCAGATCCAGAATACGCATAGATGCATCAAAGCTTGCTTTCATAAGGACGGCTTTGATATGCACTTGGTCTGGCGAGTTCCAAAGGTTATCGAACTCCCAGGGGTCAACCTCAAGATCATAAAGCTCACCGAAATCATGTTGGTGATAATTGATGATTTTATACTTTCGGTTCCGGTACATGGTCCCCAGTGAGCCTTCTTTGTGATCCAGTGCATCATAGTATTCGCTACGGACAAAATCCCGAAATGAATGACCATCCAAGCGACCTTCGAGGATTGATCGCAGACTTCGACCTTGCATATAATCGGGAATATCAATGCCACATAAATCAAGAAAAGTTGGAGCCTTATCCGTCAACTCTACAAGTGCATCACTAACCAGACCTTCTTCAATACGCCCCGGACAATTAAAAATCAGTGGCACACGAACCAACCCTTCATAGAAGCGACAGCCTTTCTGTATCAGACCATGATCACCTAATGTTTCGCCGTGATCGGAGGTAAAGACGATAATTGTATTTTCACGCTGACCGGTCTTTCCCAAATGATCGACAACACGGGCAAGCTGATCGTCGATCAGTTTGATCATCGCATAATAGGCAGCCTGCAGGGTCTTCACATCCCTCTGGCCGCTGCTTTCCCCCTGTGTGCCTCCGCCAGGTACAATCGGTTTTGCAACAATTGGGTTTTTTATATCTAGGTCTTCTGGATTACAAGCGCGTGACTGGAAATCAAGGACTTCCAACTCGCGTTGTTGGACCAGATCACTTTCCTGAAAATAAGACCCTGGCATCTTTTCCGGCGCAAATTTATCCCGGTATTCGACAGGCGGATTAAAGGGAGGGTGCGGGTCATAAATATTTACGCTCAGCAGCCACGGAATATCTTTGTTTTCGGAAACGAACTCCATGGTTTTTTCAGCACACCAAGTGGTTTGATGAAGCTCTGTCGGAACGCCATCCAAATCATCTGTCAAATCCGCTAATTTATAGCCCTTGTAGCGCACCCAGTCGGCATAGTCGTGTCCAGTTTCCCAATTGTCCCTTGGTGCATGACTATATTTAAAATACGAGTAACCGTCATCGGTACGTGGCTCAATACGCTTGTAGGCACTGGCTAGATGCAATTTTCCAATGTTGCCACACAAATAGCCAGCATCAGCAAATATTTTTGTAACCAATGGCGTATTCGCAGGGAAATAATCGTTTCCGTTACGCGTTAAATGAATACTACTCGGATACATTCCTGTCAGAAAGCTTGCACGGCTTGGTGTGCAAATCGGCGACTGACAATAGGCATGTGTAAATGCCGTTCCAGATGCACAAAGGGCATCAATTGTCGGTGTATCAACGTGCGGGTTCCCCAAAGCACCAATGGTATCGAAACGTTGCTGGTCTGTGCATATCCACAGAATATTAGGTCGGTCGGCACTCATTTTCTTTAATATGAAACAACATAAAATTGGTATAATTGTGTATGGTATTGTAGGGAAACGAAAAAGAGAATATATTGATTTGAATCCATACTTCCAGACTCATTATGTAAGAGATGTGAACTTTGATGGTGAGGGTAATTTTTCTGATGGCGTATATTATTTCAAGGACTATAGGGAAATATTTGATCATGAATTAGATATTGTTTTTGTCTCTTGGCTACTCCTCTATCTCCGTGGGGACTCTGTCAATTGTTGCGTATTGTTTCTCCACAAGCGTCCAGCCGAGAGGCGCCTCCTTCAAATGGCCGTCGACGAGAGCCGTATTGAAAGTTGTTACTGTCAGTACTCCGCAATCACAATTTGAGCAAGCCGAAGTGATTCGAGACCAGATTTCTGTCTCCTCGACATTTAATTGGCCAACAAGTTTTATACATGACCGTCTGTCATCTCTTACACTATCTTTGATATCAAAACCAGACTCACAAATTAATGATTTTTCATTATCTGCTAAAGTAAAAGAAAAAAATAATTTTTTCTATAAAGCAAATAAGGCAATTTATATTTAGGTAATAACCTATTGATTTAATATTGATGTGCCAATATTTTTAATTCAAGTATATGCATTAAAGTTTAGTAATTATATAAATTATATTTTTATTATTGATTCCAAGCTTTCCACCATTCATTAAATAATTTAAATTGTTTTTTTGCAAATATGGATTGACTATCGCTTAGTTTGTCAGATTCATAAAAATTAAAATTATATTCATCTTCCCCTTTTAGTTTTAATAAATACTTGTAAAAAAGTACTAAGTCTGGTCCCTCGTCAAATGTTGATAAAACTTTAAGCGCATCATTTAATTCTAAAGCAAGACGTCTTGCTTTAGCACTACCATTTCCAGCTTCAATGCATAATTTGTAAAGTCTGATGACAGCTTCTGGTAGAACATTCCCAATGCCAGTTATGAGTCCAATAGCCCCACAATTTACAATTCCGTGAAAAACCTGAGTATCAACTCCTACAACTAAAGCAAGTTCTTTTTCTGTCTCTGTAATATTTTCAGCAGCATAACTTAATGCAGCTGCTCCACCAAATTCCTTGAAACCAACAAGCTGTGGATAATTCTCCCGGAGACTAAAAAATAGATCGGCTTTCGTCTCAAAACCATAGTATGGACTATTATAAATGATGGATGGTAATCCTTCACCAGCTTCCAGAATTGACTCAAAATGGTTTTTTTGTGCGGATGCTGAACTCCCACGGGAGAGTACTCTAGGGATAATCATTAAACCAATCGCACCATTCTCTAAAGCATGTCTTGAGTGAAGTGAAGATTTTAATGTATTTTGGGCCCCCGTACCTACAATCACAGGAATACCAGCATTAGTCAAAGATAAAACCCCTTCCTGCCTTTGTTCATCTGTTAATAGAGGCCAGTCACCCATAGATCCACAATATACAATGGATTGCATACCTGCTTTTATTAATTGTTTTGCTTTTCTTACAAGAGCATCAAAATCAGGAGAACCTTTCGAATTACATGGTGTCATTAGGGCTGGTATACACCCTTTAAATACATGCTCATTTTCCATATTTAAACTCAATTATATTTAAATTTTAATTATTTATTTTAAAACTAAATATATTTCAAAAATTATAAGTGATGTGTCTAAAATTTTATAAAAATATAAAAAGAAAAAATCATTGTTATTAGTATAGTCCCACCTAAAATGATAAGAATCGCTGTGTTAGCGTATATGCTCTACTTAGGTTTTGTGCATTAAATAAATAAAAAAATCCTAATTTCATCAAATCAAATCCAAATTACACCTAAGTTAGCATATAAATATACCTTTGAAGGTAATAAAAATTATCACCATTTAAAAATAAATAACCCGAAAATATTGAAATAACTATAAGTATAAATATTTGTAAAAACAACGTGGCAGCTATGCCATTACTACTATTCATTATTTTGAGAACCAGCTAATTTAATAAATAAATTATATCCCGTGTATGATAGGGGCACAATAATGAGTAAAAGAGAATTATTGTTCATAACTTAACTCATATATTCACCACAATTTATATAAAATGTAGATCCAGTTGTGAAATTAGAAGATAGTATACAATTTATCACATACGTCACGTCTTCTGTTTTACCAACTCTTCTCAAGGCTGGAATAAAAAACGACCGACGAAATTCGATCCGCCACGAAAATATGTAGTTCCCGTTCCCCCCGAAAAGTGATTCGCAAATAAACGAGCCCACAGAACATAGGCGGTGAAAAGGAGGATAGTCCAAGCCTTTACGCTTAAGGGGTCGCCACGTACTACGACGTTGAGTCACGAATTAAACAACGGATTCCTGTTCGACCTGTATCTTGATAACCCGATCCTTCGTTACGGCAGCATCCATCGCTTCCTGAAATTTTGCAAAAGGATATACGGCTGAAATTGAGGGTTTGAGATTGATTCTTCCCGAGGCCGCGAGATCCAGCGCGGGCTGAATAACATGCGCCGACCGGAACGAGCCGACAACGAGGAGCTCTTTTGACATCACCAGATTTATTGGCAATTCAACGGATGCCGGCTGGGTACCAACCTGCACAACCGTACCACCTCGTCCTACGAGTCGAAGCGATTGTGCCAGAGCGATGGGTGAACCGGAAACCTCGATAATTACGTCGATCGCATCGTTGGCTGCAAAGGAATTGATTTCGTCGTTTCTCGGATCAAATGCAAAATCAGCTCCCGCGCTAATAGCAAAATCCCGAGGGAAGGCTTCGACATCACTCACGGCAATAGATGATGCCCCATATGCTCGTGCGACCAGCAGAACTAGTTGTCCGATCGAGCCGGCTCCGGTTATGAGTAACCTTTTACCGGCAATTCCACCGTTTCCTGAGGCCCTCATTACAGCGTGAGTTGCGATAGTAAGAGGCTCAAGCATCGCCGCGTATCCGTAATCAAGTCCTTCAGGTAGCAGATAACAGTTCCGCGCGGGAACCGCGACATACTCGCCAAAGCCTCCGTCGATATGCGGACAACAACTCGCTGAACCAAAAAATCTCATATTAGTACAGAGATTATATCTACCGTTGCGACAAAAACGACATTCGCCGCACGGTAGTTGAGGATCCACAGCTATCCGGTCGCCAATGGAAAAACCTTTCACATCACTGCCGATTTCCGCTATTTCGCCGGCGAACTCATGACCGAGTGCAAACGGCTCCCTGGGAACAAAATCGCCAATTTGGCCGTGGCTGTAATAATGGACATCCGAACCGCAAATACCGGTCCGTCGAACCCGGATGAGTGCATCGCTTGCGCCGACCAATCCCACGGGGCGTTCTTCGTACCTCATATCTTTCGGTCCGTGTAATACGTAAGCTTTCATATATACTGCCTTAAAGTGCGTTTTTTATAGCAAACTGCCGCCCGACGAGCTTACTCAAATTGAGTCCCATCCCCCAAGTACATGGTCGTCATCGCAGTTAGAAAAGTCGCAATAAAACTCTTTTTTTCAAGTTCACAGAGAATACCTCGATCGTCATAATAATTCGACTGTATCTGCGTCTCAGGATCTCCTTTGTCGTCAATTCGTCCACAGTTAAGCAAGTCTACGGAGATCCGATATTAACTGCCGATGTCATCAATATCTCGATCAGTTATTCTAACACAAAAGTAGTAATCCACACCGGAGTATAGGAAAATCAAAATTCAGGTTCGAGATTACTTGATTGGATTTAGAGTGTCAAGAGTAATTATTATTGGTATTTTAGTCGTTTTACAAAGTGATGATTGGTAAAAATTAGAGGTTTGTGTTTTATTGTGGTTCTTGGTTCGATTTAAGTCAGTAATAGGTGAGAATCACCATATTTTGAACACACTTTTCCTGCTAAATTTTTTTAAATTCTAGTTTGGAATTCAACCATTGTTGAAGAAAAATCTGTTGCCAGTTCATAGGAGACTTATGGAACTTCATCCGGCAGGAACGACGACGGTCGGATAGTTCCCTCTCGTATATGCTTGAGAATTTTTCTCACTTACTGATAGTCGGTGATGAAAGCTATGATTCTCATCTCAGCTTTGCAAACCAGACATTGCAGAAGATCGGTCTAAAAAATCTTCTTAATCAACCTGGCCCATGAAGAACTGACCTTTCGGTTTATCGTGGCTCATTTCCACCATTCCTCGACCTGTCCAAGTTCTGATTCTATTTCCTCTTTTTTTTACTCCTTTCCTATTCGAAAGGATATTTGCGAGGTTTTATGACGCAACCTGAATGGAACTCTCTGCAGCTTCTTCTGCATCGTGGATGGGTTCCATAATTTCCTCACTCATTTCAGTGTAGTCACGGGTGTTTAGGGGTTCCTCCATTACAAGATAGTCATTCACTGCATTGGACACGGATACGTAGTCTCACTGAATTGAGAGTGTTGGAAATGGGAATTATGAGCGGCCTTCCGCAATATTAATGTTCAAATCCCGGTGCAAAAATTTTAAAGTCCTTCTTTGTCAATTGCTTGCATTGCTCCTCTCATATAGCCCAAAGCAAACGCCATTCCTGCATGCCATGAAGATTCACAGCTCATTTCAGGACTATGATCTGGGACCAATATCCCTTCATAGTGATTTTTTTTCAGAATTTTGAGTACCCTAATCATATCAATGTCTCCCTCATCCACAAAAACTTCCTGGTATTTAGGGACTTTTCCTTTCACATTTCGAAAATGAATGTAGCAAATCTTCTTTTGTTTTGTGTAGTTGTCGAGTGATTCATAGATATTACCTTCACTCATCTCCTGGATAGTTCCCATGCAAAATTCTAGTCCATTAGCTGGACTCGGTACAAAATCAAGTAAATTCTGGTATTTGTAAGGCTGGTTGACTAGCCTAGCTGTTCCTCGAAGTGAATCCATTGGAGGATCATCAGGATGAGCTGCCATTCGCACTCCATTTTCTTCAGCGACTGGAATGATTTCTTTTAGAAAATTTTCAAGTCTTTGCCACAATTCAAGATTCGAAACAGGAGAAACCGTTCCTTGTGGGGCCTCAGGGTCGTATACCATATTCCATACCATCCCTTTAGGAATTGGTCGCTGATGATCAATATCATTTTCATCAAATTTGACTGAAACTGCTCCTCCCCGCCCTACCGGTCCTTTGGTCCATCCCCAGACTCCAGCAATGCTGAAATTGTATCCAATGATCGGAATGCCAGCTTTACCCACATTCCTGATGATTGTTTTCAGGTCTTCCATCTGTTCTTTTTTCCTGGGGCCATCCAGCAGAACATCCGACCAATGGGCAGGATCGAAATTTTCAATGGCTTCCCAAATCAATCCATGTTCGTTCAGAGATTTTTTGATTTCAATCAATTCCTCATAAGTCCAAAGTTTACCCTGATTGGTGGTGGTTCCCCAGCCTTCCAGTTCGGAGCCTCTTGAGATCTTAGGATTTTTCCCTTTAAAATAGTCGACTAAATGGACAACAACATGGGTTGCCCCGGCTTGTCTTGTGAATTTGAAATTGTCTTCATTCAATGAATCTCTATACAATCCTAACCCTAATTTCATATTGGACTTTATTTTATTTATTTAGGTAGGTCAGTTCTAATACCTTAATGCTTGTTACGTTTTGAGATGATCATTCCGTCGCTGCAGTGAAATGACTGTTTTGCTCGCTGAAAGCTTTGGTTTCAAAAGATTCAGAATCCAATGGAAGCTCCCCCATCGACCGGAAGACAAACACCGGTGACAAATTTTGCAGCAGGAGAGACAAGATAGGCTGCAGTCCAGCCAATGTCCTCAACCTCTCCGAATATTCCCATCGGAGTCCTTCCCAAGATTTTTTCTACTCTTTTAGGGTCAGATTTTGTGGCTTTCCTCATCATTGTGGTATCAATGAATCCGGGAGCAATCGCATTTACGCGGATTCCTTGAGGTGACCATTCGGTGGCAAGTGATCGCACCATGCCAAGATAAGCTGATTTTGCAGCGGAGTATGCTGTGACACTTGGAATCCCAATTAAAGAAGTCATTGAAGCAATGAAGAGGATATTTCCCTTCGAGGACACCAACATCTGTTTTGCAACCTGTCGACTTAAAGAGAATGATCCTAAGACGTTCACATTCAAAACCTGGAGAAATTCTTCTTCCGTAACATCAATCGCAGCTTTTTTTTGGTGCATTCCTGCATTATTCACAAGAATACTGATGTGGCCGTGCTGTTGAGTTACCGAATCAATCAGTGATTCCGATTTTTCAAATTTAGTCACATCATATATCCTATAGTCAGCCATATGACCCAATTCCTTAACTGCCTTCTGCAATGGCTCTTCGCGACGGCCAACGATAATTACTTTTGCACCAAAGTTAACAAAAGCCTTCGCAATGCCAAAGCCAATTCCAGTACCACCACCAGTAATCAATGCTATTTCATTGTCAAGTTTAAATGGGTTTCGAAATTCTTGTTGCATTTAATTTTCCTGATTATTTAGTAAGAACAATTGAACACTGTTTTCTTTGCTCTGTTAAAACTTACGATACTTTAGATAGGCTTCTTCAGGATCAACACCTTTTAGAATAGCTAATCTTACAGTATTCTCTGTTGTGACCATTTCTTCAGCGGTGGAAATAACTTTATCAATTAATCCGTGAGGAATAATGACTGTTGAATCCCGGTCAGCCATAACGTAATCTCCATTTTGAATGGTTACATCCCCGATCCTAATATCAATTTCGAATGCATCCGGAATCCATTTTCCCACGATATCAACCGATGTGAAAAATTTACAGAATACCGGAAATCCTAGTTTTTCTATGAATGAAGAATCACGACATCCACCATCCACAATGTAGCCACGGACACCTCTAGACTTCAATGTTTCTGCAGAGAGTTCCCCCATTAGCGCAATTTCATTGTTGTTTGGCTGACAAATCACAACACTGTCTGGTGGAACCTTTGATAATAACCTGACCCACGCTAACAAGGTTTCTTCTTCTCCGAGACTATAGTCTATATGGCCTCTGACCGTATAAACTGATCCGGCCACTTTTGTGTTTATGTCGAGTGGTCTAATTTCATGAGGCAATACACACTGAGCATGACCCAGTCTGGTCAAAGCATCATAGATAACACAACTGTATGTTTTTTCCAAGCGGTCAGCATAGTCAGACATATTGTTCCTTTTTTCTGTTGGATTGAGTAATTATTTATATTATTCCTTTATTCCAATTAATACATATATAATATATCTGTCAACATTAATTTTAATATGAATGAAATTAAATGGCTTTAAATTCTGTTTTGAATCGGCTCCGTAAATTACGTATAATTCCTGTAGTACGTACAAGTACACCAGAAATAGCTGAAACTGCCATTGCGTGGTTGACTGATGTGGGCTTTAGAACTTTTGAAATCACTCTGACGATTCCAGACGCATTTGAGTTAATCACTTTATACGCCTCGCGGAAAGATCTTTTGATTGGCGCAGGAACAGTTACCTCTGCAAAACAGGCTGAGCGTTGTCTTGATTCCGGAGCTAAATTTCTGGTTTCGCCTTGTATTGTAACAGAATTGCCAAGAATTTCTCATCAAAAAGACGTGCCGTGTTTTTTGGGAGCAATGACTCCAACTGAAGTCCGGAGTGCTGTTATTGCAGGTGCTGACGCAGTTAAAATATTCCCCATCAACCTTTTGG
>Ga0302137_1001655_pt1 | contig 10111 bp, 6 predicted proteins | sample CBN3_SCM_MG_FD_203127 | JGI IMG/M metagenome (GOLD analysis project Ga0302137, IMG submission 203127) | Marine microbial communities from Western Arctic Ocean, Canada - CBN3_SCM | ecosystem: Environmental > Aquatic > Marine > Oceanic | place: Canada: Western Arctic Ocean | collected 2017-09-15 | reverse complement strand
CCGAAATAAAGCGACTGCGGTGACGGTTCTCGCGAGGAATGGCGAGGAGAGGTGTATCATCACTTTGAATTCGATTTTGAGGGCACAGAGGAGGAGCGTTTATTACGAGGAGTCGTTTAGGCGTGTTTTTGTGTCGTTTGAAAGAGAGAAAGCGGTCTATTAATACGTACGTACTACGGGAGTATCGTCGGTTCTTTTATATGTTCATTATATTCACAACATCAGTTACATCTAACGCTATGGTTTTATTTATTCTTGTCCTCCTCCCGTGAATTCTTTAGATTCTTCTTTATGTACAACAGATGAAACTTTCATCGCGTCCTCCTCTTAAAAGCGTTCGTTTGTTTTCGCAAAACGTTTAAGTCGTACTCCCGCAACAAACGGCGATTTGAAGAGGAGGACAAAAAGTCTTCCTCTTAATAATTATTTAGTTCATGTTCACGACGATGCCGGAAATGGTTAAAACACTCATCAAAACTTCCGGAACGTAGTGCATCGGGTACTTGACCGTGTTTCCCGTATCTCCGGTCAAGTTGAACTTGGCGTTGAACGGATAGAGCAACGCGCAACCCGCGGAAACGATGGCGCATAACTTGGCGGCCGCAGCTGTCGGCATTTCGCCCACCGCGTACGCGAGGCCTAACCACGCGCAGGAAGAGCCTCTCGCCCAGAACTTAATCATTGGCGTACTAAAAGAGAGAGAAAAGGAGAGTTAATAATATTTTCCCTCGAAAGCTGCTTAAACCCATCACGAACAAAAAGAAACGAATTCTAACAACAAAACAACTTTAGTACGATACTACTCACGCCGGGGAGTCGAAGTGGTCTTCGTGCTGTGTAAAGTGTGGTTCATATATCAGTATATTTGCGTCGTCGTCGTCGAAATGAGATTTAAGAGAGAGAGAGAGATATGTGATGATGTCAGTTTTGTCTACTTTTGTCTACCCAATTCCCCCTTTATAGAACGGGGAAGGATTGGAATTTGATCGAAAGGATTCAATCAACAATGCAATAAAAGACGATAAAAAGTACTAGTATTAAAAAAAACGCACGATTTTCTTCGGGACCAACAAAAACTGGAGCCCGTAAACACCCATGATGCCCTGGAAAGCTTTGACGTAGTTTTCAGCGTTCATTGTTAGTAGTAGTTTATGTGTGTGTTTGTGTATGCAAAAAGTGATGAAATTTGGCAGCCAAAAGACGCTTTTTAAAGGTAGATATTTTGTTTAGGGTTTTCAATGCTTTTTTTTCCACATGTCACATTTATTTTGAGAGATCAACACTCTTTTTTTGGTGACGATGAGGAATTGCGTAGTGTGTGGATCCACCAGTAAAGTTTCCGCGTCGTGCTTTTCGTTGGATGGGTATCGCAGGCGAATCTTTTCCGTGAACGGTACTTTTAAGTACTCTTTCGGCGGCGGCATGGAGACGTTTGAATACGTCTCCGAGATGGATAATTTCGGCTCCGGGAAGCAATAAATAACAACTTCCCCGCGATAAGAACCGATATCTCCGGCACAAAGTTTTTGTTGGTTTGTTTTATGATCTTGCCACAGTGCCAAATCTTCCCAATCTCTGTTCCCGGCGTTCAAAATGGTCACCTCGGCGACCACGCGCGTTTTCTTCGACGACTTCACGTCGTCGTCTTTTTCCAGGACGCGAATGGCAAACACCCTCGCCCGGTCCCCGGAATCGTTGTGCGTCCAAAACGCTTTCCCCGCGCTCTTGGAGTTCAGTTTCGATTTCACGAGGCCAGACGCCTCCCGGATGTTTCGATCTTCAATCGGCGAGTACTTTTGCTGCAACGCTTCAACTTTTGCCTCGTTTTGGAGGAAAACAACAGAGAAAAAAAGAACCACTTTAAGAAACCACCAAAAAGGAACGACTACTTTGAAAAACCGTTCTCGCTTGGACTGTTTCACCGCGCGAACGAGTTCTCTTACCTTTTCTTTGTCTCCCTCTTTGTTTTTAATGTTTTTGTTGTTGCTTCTGCTGCTCTCGTTCTCGGACATCTTCTTTTGACCTCTCAACTTTATCTTCTGACTCGTATTTTTTTCTCTCGGAAACACCTCGATAAAAAAAAAAGACGACTCGATGACGAGTTTTTTCTCTCGTTCTTCTTCAAAAACACCAACAACAAGAACAACTCAAAAGAAACGCTCAACAACTCGTCGTCGTCGTCGTCGTCGTCGTCTCCTTCAGCGCTCTGATAAACGAAGAAGCACACCGCGCTTCTCGTAACGAAAGCGAGAGAAAGAGAGATAAAAGACGCTCGTATTTTTTGTCAATTATTTCCCAACACAAAAATAAGGAAAAGAAAAGAAACGAAAAAACGTTCTTTTTCACGACGAGTATTCTCAGTCTTTAGTCACCAATACCACATTAAAAAGAGGTATCAAAAGCAGCTCCTCGAAAAGATTGACGAAGAACGCAACACTTCACTTGATTGCAAATGCGAGACCACTTTTCGCGCGAATCGATCGCGCGGAACAGAAGTTGTGCGCCTTTAGATTCTGCTTTTTTTCAACAAAAAATGTACGATGCATTGTTTTTTAGGATTTTGGATAAACGACGAGACGAAAAACCGCAAAAAATCACCGCACGCGACAGCAGCATCTCTGAGAAGAACACTACGCGTCGTCATGTCGTCATCTCTCGGTCTCTCTTCCACGCTCTGTCTCCAAAGAGGACGACAAAGACGAGGCGCGGGAAAAGCGATCGCGGTTTCTGCGACCAACGCTAAAGCCAAGAGATCATGGTCCTCTTCTGAAGCGAAAAGGAGAGTCTGGAGCTCGACATCCGCCTCCTCGTCGGCGTCGTCGTCGTCGTCGAAAAGCACACGCGCGTTTGCGTTTTCGGAGGAGACGGAGGAGGAAAAGAGCGCGGAAAAAGAAGTTCCAGGAGAGGAAGGCGCGGGAAAGGCACCGAATACGACCAAGATGATTAAAAACGAGAAGAGTTCCGGTGACAAAGAAAACCACGCGTTGAAACGAGACCTGATGAAAGCGCTCGAATCGGGCAAAAAAGTGACCGGAAAAGTCGAGGCGGTGAACCGAGGCGGTTTGATCTTGCGCGTGATGAAGAACAAATACCGAGCGTTCCTCCCGAAATCACAGATGCGATCGTCGAGGTTGAAGTTTTGTAAAACCACAAAGGCGGAGTTGACGGAAGCGGAAGTGATGAAGCAACAAATCGGGAACTTGATCGACGTGAAGTTCGTCGAAGTGACGCCGAAACGAGTCGTGTGTTCGGAGAAGAGTTTGATTCAAGAAAACGCGGAGAAGAAGTTACCGGTGGGGACGCAACAGAGAGTGGTGGTGACGAATTTGAGCGATTTTGGAGCGTTTGTGGAAGTTATCAATAATAACAACAACGATAATTCTTCTTCAGAACAACAACAACAACAACTCTTGTCCCCGGTTGGTTTGGAAGGTTTGATTCACATCTCCGAGTTGTCTTGGAACAAAGTGGCGCACCCGAGAGACGTGTGCAGAGTCGGCGACGAGTTAGAGGTGAAAGTGTTAGAGGTGGCGAATAGTGGTCAAAGAGTTAATTTCAGCGCGAAGCAGATGTTGGACGATCCTTTGATGGAAACTTTAGATACGATTATGCCGGTGACGATGCCGGAGTTGTCCTTCGACGATTCGGATTCGGCCTTCGCGAGCGGCGATTTCGACGGCGAGGAAGGGACGAAAATGGAAGCGAGTTTACCCGGATTGCCGAGAATTTGCGCGGAGTTGTTGTCCGAAGATGGCGTGGAGGCTGTTATTCCGGGAAGAACGGCCGTGGAGAGAAGGGTCGTTTCTCAAGATCTCGAGTTATGGCTCACCAACGTCCAAGTCGAGGACGGGTACAACTTATTAGCGAGAAGCGGAAGACAAGTGCAAGAGATTCACGTGGTGACGAGCTTGAATCGAGAGGCGATTAAACGAGCGATTAAACGAGCGACGAGAGCAACGAATGCGTAATAACAACAGTTTCTTCAAATTACTATATAATATTTGTTGATTTAAAAAACAAAAGTTAGTAGTATTACGCGGGTAAATGAAAGAAAAAAAGGACGACGACGATTCAGACGACGACGATTCAGACGATGATTTTAAAACACAAACAAGTCTTCTTCTTCATTCTTGAATTCAAATAATGATTATTACAATTAAGTGCTGCTTCTTCTTATCCAATAAAAACCATCTTCTCCCTCTTACTCTTACTCTTACTCTTACTCTTACTCTCTCTCTCTCTCTCTACTAAACGTCGTGCGGTATATTATTTAATTTATTTTTCTTCTTACTTCATGAACGATTCCAAGTACGCGACTTCTTCGACCGAGCCCGTGAAGAACGGCACGCGTTGGTGCACCTTCTCCGGGTTGATCTTTAACACTCTCCCAGTACCGTCGGATCCCGCCCCGCCGGCTTGCTCAGCCAAGAAACTCATCGGCGCGCACTCGTACAACAAGCGCAACTTACCGTTCGGGTTCTTGGCATCCCCAGGGTAGCCGTATATGCCGCCGTACAACATCGTTCGGTGGAAGTCGCCAACCAAAGAGCCAATGTATCTGGCAGAGTACGGCTTCGTTCCGGTTTCCTTACCGCCCGTCTTCAACGAGTCCATGTATTGCTTTAATCCCGGGGTCCACATGTCGTAGTTACCTTCGTTGAAGGAGTAAATCTTCCCGGATTTCGGGATTTGGATTCTTTCGTGCGTCATGATGAACTCACCGACGGCGGAGTCCAAGGTGAAACCGAAGACCCCATCCCCGACGGAGATGACCAAGATGGTGGACGAGGAGTACATGCAATACCCAGCGGAAACCAAGTTCTCGCCCGGTTGGCAGACGTTTTGGACGCACTTCGCTTCGACTTCCGCCGGCGATTCGGAGCTGAAATCCGGAACGCACTGCGAGTCGCCAGCGTAGATACCCCAGATAGAGCCAGTGGAAACGGCGGCATCAATGTTCGAAGACCCATCTAACGGGTCAAAAACGCACACGTAGTTCCCGCCGTACGTTTCCTCAACCGCAACCGGCACGTCTTCTTCCTCCGAAGCGATGACGCCAGTTCTCCCGGACAATCTCAACGTGTCGCAAAAGACGTCGTTGGAGATAACGTCCAACTTCTTTTGGTCTTCGCCTTGCACGTTTTGCTCTCCGGCGAGACCAGTCATGCCGGCCAACCCGGCTCTTTGCACGAGAGAGGCGATTTGCTTACACGCGACCGAGATGGATTGCAACACGATGGCGTGTTCGTTGTCGATGTTATCCTTCATCTCTTGTTGGAGGACCCAGGTGGAAAACGGCGTGCCCATTTCCGATTGACCCGCTTTCGCGCGAACACCTCTGATGACTCGCTTAGAAGAAGAAGACTTCTTGTTTCTCAACGCGGAGGAAGAGGACGTCTTGGAGACGAAAGATTTCATGGTGGTCGTAGAGGCCATCATTATTATATCTAGTGATGCGGTGCAGGAGAGGACAGAGAAGAGAGGAATGCGGAAAACATTTCGTCGTCAGTGATGATGAATACGATGACGATGATGATGATGAAAATGATGACGCGTTATACATAAAGACACCAACAACATCATCCGAGAGATAAAATGATTACGCGGACAAAAGCCACGACATCAAAAATGACCCACAAAACGAGAACGCGTCATCAAAAACCAACCGTTCGAGAAAAAAGATCATTTATCTCTCTCTCGGAGCGTTCGTTCGTGTATTCTCCTCCGTTTTGTCTTCTCTTTTGTCGGATATAATCCGATTTCGGATCGGGGAAAACTCCTCTTTATCCACATTAATCAATCCATCTTCATCCTCACAATAGTCGCAATAAAGAGAGCGTTAAGGAGAGAAAAACAAACGCAAATAAAAGCTTCTCTCGAAATTGATGTCGAGAGGTGTTCGACAGAGTTAAAGAGAGCGTTTAATCGTACCTGTTGTTGTTGTCTTAATGAGATAAAAGCGTATCTGATGTGAGGAGAAAAGAGACGAGTTTTTTCCTCTTACGAAAACTGGTGAAAAAAAGGTAGTTTATTGTGTGCCTCCTCCTCCCTCGGTATGTATTTATACGAGCGCGTATTTATAGTACCCACAACTTTCTACACAACTTTCACACCGTCGTCGTCGTTTTATCTCTACGCATTCAGTGCGCTGTGCTGTTGTTGGTGTTGCGTTCTTCTTAACGAGAGAGCGACGCGCATCTGAGGTAAAAGAGGCGAGTTTTTTCCTCTACATTTTACTTTTACGAAAACTGGTGAAAAAAAGGTAGTTTTTCCTCCTCCCTTTCTTTATGAGTGCGCGTATTTACCGGCAGAGCGTCGCCGATAATGCATCCGACTGGTAACAACAATCGCTCAGTCGTCGTATTTCCGCGGAGCAAAAGGAAGTTTATATGTAAACGCTCTCAACGCGATGGACCGCGCATACCTTTTTAAACCGATGCACAAATTCGTCATAAACTATGAACCCACGACTTGACACTTTTCTCACGCGTTGAGTGCACACTATATATATACTCTCTCTCTTCTCTCGCTTCGTTTCGGAAGAAGAAGACAACGAAGGGAAAAGAGAAAAAGAGAGAGAAAGGCGTCTGCATCAAATATGGGCGCGAAGAACTTCGGGAAGAAGAAAGATTCCGCCAAAGTCAAAAGGGCGAAACGAAGGGAAAAGAAACTGAAAGCTTTACGCTTTGCCGGCATAAATGTAGATAAAGAGAAAGATAATGGAGAGACGATGATGACGGACAACAAAAAGGAGGTACCAGATGTATCCTTACTCTCCAAGAAAGAGAAAAGAGCGAGAGATATGCAGAGGAAAAAAGAACTCAAATTGGCGATGAAATCGATGAAAGAACAGAGGAGGAAAGAGGAGAAAAAAACAGGAACTGTAAGGAAAACGCTCTCGAGAAACATTCAAAAGATGAAGAAAGAACGAGACGAATTGGTATCAAAAAAGAAGAAAAAGAAGGACGATGAGAGTGGTTTTGGTACCGGCGTCGGAGAGATGAACGACGTGGAGATGACGACGACGTGATGAAGAAGCAAGCGCTGCTGCTGTTCGTAACTGTAAGGAAAACGCTCTCGAGGAACATTCAAAAGATGAAGAAAGAACGAGACGAATTGGTATTGAAAAAGAAGAAAAAAGAGAAGAAGAATGTAGATGAGAGTGAGTTTGGTGGTTTTGGTATTGGTGGCGTCGGAGAGATGAACGACGTGGAGATGATGACATGACGACGACGCGATGAAGAAGCAAGCGCTGCTGCTCGTCATTACGCGTAGATTGTTTTAGTAGCATTATTATTATTAAAAAGAGTAGAGAGAGCGTGTTATTATTATTAGCAGTATTATTTCCAGGAGCGAGCGCACGCGACTTCTAATACTAAGGCTTTCTTCTTAAGCTCTAAGGACTGAACGATGCCGGTATCGTTGTTGTTGCTTTTCGCCGCGAAATCGTTGGCGCGATTTCTTGATCGATTCGACGAAAACGAAAACGCCCAGCGTTTCTCGTCTTCGTCGCCAAAAGCCTCGTCGCGAGGTTTCAAAGGAGGACAGACTTTCTTTTCATCCTCGGGCTTCTCATGTTGTGCTGCTTTTGTAGTACTTCTTAAACGTCTCGAGAAACTTTCCTCGCTCATCAACCGCGCGGCGGCGACCGAGGCGTTCAACACTTTCGAGCACGGGTCGGTATCCAACCACAAACGAATCGAGTTTTTGTTCTCGCGGAGGATGTTTTGCTTCACCGTATTATTGTTTTTGTTTTTGTTGTTCTTCTTCTTCTGTTTGTCGTCGTCCTCGTTCGCGATGGTTTTATCGTCCATCATCGCGTCGTCGTCGTCTCTCTCGTTGTCGTTGCTACCAAAAAAATCATCTTCCGCGGACAACACTCGACAGACTCTCGCCATCGTCCACGGAGGTATCAAATCGCACGGGTCGCACCAATTTTTTCGATCGGAATTCGTCGTCCTCATCATCATCTTGTTTTTCTTCTTGCTATAGCTATCGCTAGTGTTGTTGTTATTGCTATTATTATTAGATCCTAAATCCAAGGTCCATAAACGCATGAGCTTCGATTTGCTCGTTTCGCTCGCCACGGCGACTTTGTTCGGCCTCAACTCGAACGATTTCGTGAAACAGTTGGCGAACGGTCTCGGGGCGAGAATAGCGCCAACGTCTGAAGATATCATCGTGCTGCTGCCCGCTTTTGTTGTCGTCAGATTTTTAGTGTTGTTGGTGGTGTTGGTGGTGTTGGTGGTGGTATTCGCAGCAAAAGTATTCATTCGCGCCAACGCCAACGCTTCGGCGTCCATGACCGTCTGTTCCGTCACCTTCACGTCGCCCGGATCCTGCCCTCGAAACTGTAACAAGACGTTGACTAAACCGTGCACGGCTAACGTGCCTCGAACAAGAATCGCGCCGTCTCGAGTGAACCGTTCGAATACTTTATTCTTTTCTTGCTCTTCTTTCAGTTTGATTTTTCGTTTGGATTCGTTCCAAGCGTCGATAAAGGTTGGATGTATGGCGTTTTTTAACAGAGCATCGTCGTTCTTCTTTTTCTTCACAGAATTCTCTTTTCCGACGACGTTCGTGATGTATCCGTCGTCGCATCCGTCTTCCTCGCCCTCGTCTTTAACATCGTCTTTGACTTTATCTCCGTCGTTTCCTTCTTCTTGACTGCTTTGTTGAAGGTTCGCTTTTTTGTTCTCTCTCTCCGCGTTTTCTTTCCCGTCATCATCATCTTCATCATTATCTTCTCCTTCTTCTTCTTCTTCTCCTTCATCATCGTTCTCTTTTTCTTCTTCGTCGTCGTCGTCGACATCGAATAAATTTGCGTCGCCTCCAAACAGCAAGTGCTTCTTATTCTTCATTTTATCCGATTTCGTTCGGTTATCGTTCACGCTGAAGCCTTTACCGTCCCGCGTGACAAAGACCGGTTTGAACGGGATGCCATTCTTGGTCAAAATATCTCGCAGTTTTTGGTTCGTGTTGGTGATGACGGCGAAACCTTGACTGATGTTGTTGTTTTTATCGTCGTTTTTGTCGTTTACGTCGTCGTCGTCGTCTTTTGTGTTATTGTTCTCTTTAAAGCTATTGCTCGAAAAACTACCATCTAATCCCGGACAGGCGAAGAATATGCGCCTGTCTTCGTACGCGACGTAAAAGGAATAGCTAAAATACGACCTCAATCGTCCGTAGGCGGAACTCAAAGCTTCCGTCCACTGATTGGAACGTTGGCGAAACCACGCGTTCGTGGCGGCGCTCGACGACTTTAAGTCTTTGTTGTTGTTGAAGGAAATATTCATTTTATCAATCGCGTGCGCCGGCAATCGCGAATCCGGATACTGAAACGATATCGTTGCGCGTTGCATAGCCGCCGATCGTCTCGAATCGTTCTTGTTACTTTCGCTGGATAGGATTGAATTCGAAGAGGACGGTAAACAGTAAAAGAAGGAACAGTTTTTACTCGATAAAGGTTCGATGCCGTTGACGCCGTGCGTGGAAAAAGCATCGTGCGCGCCGGCGGCGACGGCGTTTGCGCCTCGTTCGTCGTTCACCCACGAGAACGATTTCGATACAGATGATGAGGAAAGAAAAGTTTGTATTTTTCTTTTCTCTTCATCCTCGAAATCATCATCCTCGTCGAAATCTTCTTCCGCCTCGTCGTTTGTATCGTTGTCGTGCAAACTACAAATCTTCGCGAACGTCGCTCTCGTCTTTAACGTCCAGTCGCACGGGTAATACCATCCTTTTTTCGCATCGTTGTTGTTATTGTTTTCATCATCGTCCTCGACATTGTCATCATCCATTTTACCAGCACCCGTAGCGTTATTCACTCTCGTCGTCCCGACGTCGACGACGTTCTCGCCGATGAACATCCTCTCAAAATTCCGATTGTTCTCCTTCGCGTTTACGTTTTTCAACTCTCTTTTCAATCTCAACGCTTCCCTTTTCCTCGATTTTCCACGCTCTTCGTCTTTCGTCGTTCTCGTCGTCTTCCCCTTCCCGGCGAGGACCGTTTTCATCAAAGCGTCCAAATCTTTTCCCTCGTCGTCTTCGCCCTCCTTTTCCTCCTCTTCTTCTTCCGAAGAATGAGAGCACGAGGACATCGATTTTGACT
>Ga0302137_1001651_pt1 | contig 10124 bp, 11 predicted proteins | sample CBN3_SCM_MG_FD_203127 | JGI IMG/M metagenome (GOLD analysis project Ga0302137, IMG submission 203127) | Marine microbial communities from Western Arctic Ocean, Canada - CBN3_SCM | ecosystem: Environmental > Aquatic > Marine > Oceanic | place: Canada: Western Arctic Ocean | collected 2017-09-15 | reverse complement strand
TTAACAATGATCTTGAAATTTTTTAAGAATAATCTACAAATTTTTTAAGAACTTCTTGAAATTTTTTAAGAACTTCTTGAAATTTTTTAACAATGATCTTGAAATTTTTGTAGAATGATCTTGAAATTTTTGTAGAATCAGCAACTAAGTATGACATATGTTATAAATTTATATATCGTATATGATATACTATGTCATGGAGCCCTGTTTAAAAAGGCTTCGACCTTCTGTATCAAAAGAATGTCGGATATGTCATAAAATAAAGAATGTGTTGACTGAATTTCACAAGTGTTCTTCGGAGAGAATAATTAATGGAAAAATATATCCATCTGTGTATAGAAGTGAATGTAAACCGTGTAGACGTGTGGGTGGTAAAGCGCATTCTTCAGCTGCAAAAACCCTTATGTTGAGTTTAAATATGGAACGACCTCCTATAGGAACCCCGTGTGAAAATTGTGGCAAATCTACGGAAAAAATGATTTTTGACCACGATCATGATACTAATGAGTTTCGGGGTTGGTTGTGTTATCAGTGTAATACCGCTATAGGAAATTTAGGAGATTCTATAGAAGGTCTAAAGAGAGCTTTAAAATATTTAGAGAGATATGAAAACAGATAGATTTTTCTAAATATATATAAATCCACATATTTTGGTCTTATTTTTTTTTTTGTTAAAACATGGATATTAAGGACAAGAAAAAAATATGTCAACTTCATACCATATGACCCCTTTTAACAAACTCAATTGGCGCACTCAAAGTGTTGGGACTTTTAAGTCTGAACAAAAACCTAACCATATTACAGGTAAACCTGAGATTCGTCATAAGATTCATAATGACGCTGGTTACGATTTTAAGGTAATGACTCCACCATGCAACGCGCTCTTCCCTCATTTGTGTAGTGGTGGTAATTTTGGCGGAAAATTTAGCAAGACTCAACAGACTTCATCTGTTACTAGTCAACTTTTGATGGATGGTGATGATGAACATTTCAAAAATGAGCGTTTAGATTTCTTTAAATGGTTGGATGTGTTTAATAGTGAATGTTTAGATCAGATGTACGCTACTGATCCTCTTGGTGCTGCTTCGGCAGTTCGTACAAAAATTAATAAGCGTTATGGCAAGAAAAAAACTCCTGAAGAGTGCGAGGAGATGGCCAAAAAGGCATTTAAGAAAAGTGCTATGGTTCCATTGAAGACGAATGATGGTGAGACCAAGATTGTCGTTAAATGTCGTGCATTTGACCGAGATAGTGTTGCCCGTCAAATTCGTTATGTCCAGGAGAATGGAGATGATTATACAGAAATGGAGACTATTCCGACAATTCGTAATGGGGCTCTTTTGTGTCTTCCGTTTCAGATTCGTCCATATGTAATGGCCAAGGACAAATATGGTCTTACTTACACCCTTATCCCTGACATTGTGGTTCTTTCTACTGGTAAGGGTGTTTCGTCTGTCCCAATTGAAGCGATCAATACTCCCAATCGTCCTTATAACCTCAGTGTAGCTGATGGTAAAGAGGGTAGAATTTATTTGAACATTAAGGATGACGAAAATCGTCGTTTTGAATTTCGCGCTTCAACTACTGAGGTTGTTTTCTCTGACCTTGGTGGTACTGGTACTCTACATAAAATTGCGGGTGTTACTGAGGATAATGCAAAGTATTCTGGAACTACGAAAGAGGATATTGACAATGAATCATCTGTGTCTTTTTTCGATTACATTCAAAAAATGTCCGATGATATTGTTGATTATTGCATTTCCGATGATAAGCTTTTGGTAAAATTGAAGGCTGATAGTAAGGAAGAGGCCGAGGAGATGGCTTCGGGAACAGGTGAATCTTTCGATCATTGTTTCCGTACGGTGATTAAGGACGCGTTTAATTCACCTGTTCAGAAACGTGATGGGGATGAACATCGTCAGTTTCGTTTTTCTCAGCGTGTCTATACTTATGGGGAAAATAAGCATCAAAATAAGATCCCATTGTTTGATACTACTGGACAACCAATTGACGATGATATTCGCCGTAATGCTATGATTGCTCCTGTTTTGAGTCCTTCTGTCTATTTTATGGCGGATGGAAAGTTTGGTCTTAAATTTGACATTTCTTTGACGCATGGAATTCGTGTTGATTCTAATCCAGAACCCGTTGAAAAGTCTGTTGGTATTTTGTATTCGCTCAAACGTGCATCTTCTGAGATTTCTGAGCCAGAAGGAAAGCGCGCGCGCATAGAGGCATAATTGTAATAAAATTAGTAAAGTATTTATATATAAACAAAATATCAATTATATTTTTGTTTTGATTACGATGTATTGTATCGAAACTATTAAAATCCCAACAACGCTCGCCAATGTCATCGAAATGATTTTTCCTAATTTCAATGTAGTCCACAAAGTCCCTACAACCCCCATAGCAGGCCACGATTGATAGGCAAGCATATAAACATGTTGTGATGTTGTTCGTATAGCTTGTGGTGAATTTGAACAGGTAGATCCAGCAATCAATGCAATTGCTAAAATTGGAAAATTTAGGCTTATACCTGCCCATCTTACGTAGCCGTTTCTAATTAATTCTTGTATGAGAATGAGGATACCTATTGCCATGACATTTATAAAAAAGAAATATTGCCAAGTTAATTTTATTGGTTTGTGATTCAATTGTGCTGGAGCATCTAAAATATTTATAATATTGATTATGGCTGCCAATGTTCCAATGATAAAAAGGGAAATATTGTTTTCGGTTAAATAACATAGAACAGTAGTTCCTGAAATAGATAAAATAGAAATAATCCAGGTTAGTATCCAGTGTGAATGTGCGCATTTAAATCTGGGCATCCTTTTTTTTGCTAGATATCGTATTGAAGTATGAAATATAGCTAGATATAATATAGAGACTATCGAAGAAGCCCAGACAACTTTTAGCCATATCAATAATTCTTTTTCATGAAAAAGTGTGTAAATAATAATTAACGGTCTTGATGGAATCCATGTGATGATAATAGCTTTTGGACCTATATAGTGAATGAAAATAAGCGTGATATTTAGGACAACTGTGGCCAAAATGATCGTTGGCCACATTCTATTTGAGTATAAAGAGTACCTAAATAGGACATAATGTTGGCCAATGAAACTGATAAAATATTGGGACATCGATTAGAAACCCTCGAACAAGGTGTCGCAAAACTAGACGGTAGAGTTTTGGCTTTGGACGATAAGGTATCCCATGTTATTCAAATGAATTCTGAATTGATGATTCAATCGAATGAAAATTTTAGAGAAATGCGCGGTCAATTGGACGAACATCGTACAGAATTAAAAAAATCAATTCGCCAAATAAAAGGTAATTGGTCACAACAGTGTTATGTTATTTCTTTTGCAATTGGTTTAACAACATGGACAATATTTATGATTTGGGTTTTATTTGCTTAAAATGCAAATCCAGGTGTCCATTTGGTAGACATTCGTCGATTCGATACATGAGCATTAGATACATAAACGGCATATTCAGCAATTCCGCATGCGTTCTTACCCTTTTCTAGATATAAATATCCGTCTTCTCCCCAAAATTTACCCCAGCTATTTTTAATAATCCAAGCATTATCAGTATATCCTACAATGGTAACAGCATGATCGATTTCTTTTGTGCACATATCTGCTCTAAAGATGCCTCCTTTATAATTGTCCATATTTTTCGAATTGATTCCAACACCTATAGGCCCATAATTATGAAGAATTTTTTCGAAAGCTTTTTCAGTGTTGCTATTTTCCGAAATCATAAGAACTTTATAATCTTTTACATTTACATGTGACCATAATTGTCTGTGTGGACATACGGATTGTTGGTCCAAGTATGGAAATTCATTTTCCAATGTAATTGGATGATGTTTTGCATATTCAAAAACATATTCCATTAACCCGCCTTGACACCCGACATCTGGTTTTTGTGGACCAGATGTACAGTCCATAATGGTTTGTGCAGATAAAGATTTTGGAAACCCTTGTTTTTTAGACCAAAATTCAAGGACCGTTGCGGAAGAAAATGCAAAACAATCTCCACATTCGCCTTGATTTTTAACTGTGGTAACATATGGAACACCCCTATATGATCTCCAATCGATAGGAGGTAACGTATCATGAGTTGTGTATAAATGTTTTGTTTTTTTAGATCTTACTATATTTTCATGATGTTTTAATTGCATAGGAATATTTCTTTTCAGTTCGTGGTTAAATCTATCAGAACGAGACGTTAACCCGAATTTAACGTCTCGTTCTGATATTTTTTCCACAGATTTTAATTTTATTTTCCTTAAATTTAATTCAGCGTGGTTCGAATACACTTTTTTGTGTTTTTGCATATAGTCACAAAGCCAACTAGGATGATTATCCACTGTACAATTTAAATGGTTATATCCATGTACAATTTTAAAAAAAAAGAAAAAAATGAATAAGAAAAACATATGACATTTCGATATGACAATATATACTAAAAAAAAATAAGATTATGGAATCTGAAGATTTTGGTGCACCTGTTCCAACAATTCTCAGACCAACGCATATGTCTTATATGTTTGGACCACATTTCCAATCTGATAACTCTGGGATTTATTTTGGTGGAGATAATCGAATTGTTCGCTGTAATTCTGAAAAAATTCCAGTTAAAAAGGGACATGTACCAATCTGGTTAATTGTAGATTGGATAAGGGCTGATGCTAGAGGAGAACCAATTTCTAATTATGCTCGTTTAATTATGAACGGTGCTTTACAAACGCACAAACATTTACAATGGATATATACAATCTCTAATTAATACGATTCTATATATTTCAATGTATTTTTTGATGCTAAAAATAAATCGTTTAGACTACGAATATGATAATAAATAGCGGTAGTAGCTAAAAAAACAGCTTCAGCATTTGAAAATAATGTATCTGTTTTTTTTCCGAGAATACTTATCGACATTTGTTTAAAATCCATATCTAATTGTTTGAGGATTGATATGTTCACGATACTCGGTGGTAATTCTATCCCCAAATGTAAAAGTCTTGTTTTAATTTTAAAAATAATATTTTCTAGTTCTTTCAACATCTTATTTTTTTTAAGAATGCCTATTTATATGATTATATGTTTTGTTATATGTCTATCTTTAAAACATATTCACCTAAAAGTTTATGGCGTGCCACTCTAAAAATGTCCAATTGTTTATTTCGCATTTCTCCTAAATTAAATTCCAAAAGTAGTACATATATTGTGTCAGTTTTACAATTGCACAATTGTATACGCAAAGATATTAGCCCATTGTTTGAACCATCAGAACCATCGGTGTCCGAATGTTCGATAGAAAAAGTGCATGCTTCTTTATGTGATTTAGAAAAGCTTTTGTTCAATACAAATTCTGATTTTGAAAAAACAGTGGAAGGGTGTGAAATTTTTACGAATGATATTACGAAACGTTTAGCATACTCAGATACTTGCCTCCTAAGTTAAATATGTATTGCGTAATGATGAACAAATTGTATAATTGCCGTCAAAATGGCCATTTTCTGCCCCTTGATTTTTTCAATGGTATTTAATCCACTAAAAGGATTAGGTATTGAAGAATCTAATTTTTTGTCGTTTTCTGCGAGTTGATTACGGATATAATTTAATAATTGAAAAGAATCAATAGAATTATTGGCATATGGTTCTGTAGCCGGTGACAATACTTTAGTTACCCATCCTGTGTATGGCAAATCTGGTTCTTGTGTGTTTTCTCTTTTAGGTCTCTTTATTTCTCTATTGGATCTGGACCGAGATGAACCAGACCTTTTAGATCTTTTTTGATCTACAAAATCATCAGGGATATATGGTAATGTAACAGATGTATTTTCAGTGAGTCTTACGACAATTCTGTTGTCAGTTGGAATAGAATGTATATTTATATTTCTAAAACAATGACTGTATAATCTTTTAGGTAACGATACAAAAATATTATTTGAACCAAGTACTTTGTGGTAAAATACGTTTTTACCAACTTCTTGTGTCACAAAAACATGACTTGGAGCGATATTTGAGCGCAAATCCCTAGATTTTGTGGAACAATTTAGTTTAATTCCTGGATAAACTATACGTTCGTCGATATCGTCGGATCTAGGAACTTGTTTATTGTACCATCGGCTGAAACTTTCTTGTGTAAGAGCTGGTAAAGTGAAGTCCATGCTGTTTTTTTAGAAAAAAGTCTAACTTATAGTAAATAACATATCTCTAAATTTTTTGGATTCGTCACATTTGTATAGCATAAGAATTATTTTTTTGAGAATGTAAAAATATTGTATAAAGCAAGATGGCTATTCGTCATATGGAACCACTTGCACTTTGGGGGAAAAATGTCCATACTGTTCAAGATGCCATATCGCCTATTGGAGGAATAAAAGATTATGTGGTTTTTGATATTTCCAGGAGCATGTTTAGACAAGCTGCATCCACTTTTTCAGACGTCCGTGTCTCTGATGAATCAGCGCGTTTCGATGAAATTTCGTTGCAACTTTTTCTTCAAATGTTATACGAAACCGCAAATCTCGAAATAGATAAAATACCAGAAGGCTCTTATCCTTATGTAAAAATGTGGCTAGAGTGGATTCCGTCTTCAAATCATAAAGATGGTGTTACAAAAGCCACTGGATATCGTATTCATGCAGTATCTTTTCACGAAAATATAAAATTCGGTTCTACTCTCTCTATTATTTTGGGAAGGTTATCATCTATGCATAAGGATTCTGTGGATAGAAAGATGAACTGTCGGAAAGTAGATCCTTTGTCAGGACTTTTTCCGTATCAAAAATGGATGCGATGTTCAGGAATTGAAATGTACATCCGTACTGTTTGTGATAGATACGCAAGAAAGCAAATTTATACAGCAAATATGGATAGTTACCTTAATCCACGGAATAAACTGGATAAAACAGACAATAGCGCAAATCCCTGTAATGTATTTAACATTAAAAGGGCCATGGAAAGACTTCCCATGGAAGCCGAACCACAATTCCGTGACCAATCTAAGTATACAACTGGATCACATATAGGAGTTCAAACACTTCAATTTCCATCTCCGAAACATGTTATATTGCTGACGCCTTCACAAGTTCATCCCAAAGTATTTTGCAGTAAATATTTACCAGATCATCAGCATTGGATGGAAATTGAAAAAGAAATTCCTCAAAAACTTCATGAAGATGATTACGATAAGAATTGCGAAACAGAATATGACACTCGTACACCGGCTGATCTTGAAAGAGATCGCTTGAATGGCCTAACAGACCGCTCTGCGTTTGCAGCTCTTGCAGCACAAAGCAAAGCTCGATACAATGAAAATGTACTCGAAACGGAACATACAGACGAATTTCCAGAAGCATATCGTAAACATCAAGAGTGGTGCCTTACAGCTATGAAACATCAATGTTTGGATCCTGATGCATGTATTTCAGAAGTCGTTTCAAAAATGATCACATGGCGCGAACATCTTCGTACCAAACCTATTATCCGACACCGCATTACAGATCCAACACTTTCTGTATTTGCAAATCGTACAATTGCGCTTATGGAATCCTATGAGCAGTATTACCTTATTTCTACAGCCCACCGGATGATGTTTCTTATCCATCACGCGCGATATGATGCATTCAGAAGAGATTTTGGACTTCATTTTAATTGTTTCCAAGCAGGTGATGGCGCCACCTCAAAATCATTTCTATTTAAACAAATGGAATGGATGTCTATTCCTGGAACAATTGAGGTATTGACATATCAAACAGGTAAAGCTGATGCTGTGGATGGGAATCGTAACGATATTACCACTGTTTGTCACGAAGCACCTCCTGGTATGTTCAGAACTGGCAAAAATCCAAATGCAGATTCTACCCAAGAAGCAATGTTTAAAGAAAAATTGACTTCGCAAAGAGTCACCGCGAAAGTTTGGTGCCAAGAGGAAGCCACAGGAAGACGATCGGCACGTCTTACAAAATCAGAGTGTGTTGGTGTTTGGATGGGCGCAACCAATGACCCACCTTCGGAAGTAGAAGAAGCTCTCAAAACACGTTTTTTTTGGGGCAATTTTGAACAACAACAGCGTAAAGGACGCGACATCGATGATTGTATGAATGGTGAAAGAATGATGTCTTCTGAAGACCAGATCATTCGCAACAGGTTTTTTTTCGAAGCAAAAGAAGAACAATACCGTGTTATGATCATTGAAAAAGCCATTTGGTGCAAGAATATCAAAGATGTAGACATGACAGCGTGTAATATATTGTTACCCAGGTTGAAATCCAAGCTCACTAAAAATTCAATTATTACGCCCGGACCACGTGATTGGGAACGTGTCAAAATATTTTCGAGATGTATGGCTATTGTTACTGCTATCGAAACGGTTTGTAATTTACCAGGAGGGGCTTTTTATGGACAATCGTTTACAGAAGAAGCGCTACCACACATTGAACCAGAGCTTAAAGTGACTGAAGAACATGTTATTTTTGTTCTGTCTCTATTGTCAGATCAATTTCGATCACCTGTCGAACATAAAATATTAAATACTATTTATAACATGGAAAAATCTAATCCACAATTCAATTCGCCCGATAAACCCGATGTCGTTTGTCACGACTACATCAAATTGCCGAAACTGCGTCAATTAAGCAAGAAAATCAATTCTAGAATACCACTCGAAAAGGGACGGACATCTACTAATAATATTGAAAATTTTATTCTTAATATGGGAAAACATTCTATTAAAATAAATCATTATGAAAAACAAGCCGTTGTGGATGGGACTTCCGCAAATACTGAAAAATGGCCAGTTCCCAAGAAAAAATCTAAAAGTACACAATCGTCGGCAGTTGTAACACCTGAAGGAGTCTTTATACATGTATCACACATTCTTGCCCATAAAGAAGATTCGTCCGATAGTGTTTTCAAAATATTGTCCTCTGAAACGCACCAAAATTCTGATACCAAAAGAATATTTACAGCTTGTCCAGTTAGTCCGAAATGGTTTCATATATTCAGAGTCATCGAGCGAAAAGCCGCTGGCAACCCATTGGAATATAGAAATGTACTGGCAAATTCGAAAACATCACGTTGGATCACAAACACTCCAGCTTCCGCTGCATCAACACGTACTAGAGGTGGTTACAGTATTGAAACAGACATTGATCGAGAAGTTTGTAAAAAATGGTGTGGTATTGTTGGCAAACCATGTTATACACCACAAGAAACAATGAAACGTATTGTTGAAAATGAGGATTATATTCGTCCATTGATTTGCTATCCAGATACGATCATTAAAGAATGGTATAACACACAAATGTATCACGATAATGAAGAAGACGAAGAACAAGAAAATTCTGCAAAACGTAAAAGAAATAGCGATGACTTAAACTCTGATAAACGTTATAAAAATAATTAAAAAAAAAGATCCACAAAAAAGTGGAACAGTTAGTAATATATAAACAATTCTTTTTTTATTTGTATGTGTGGTATATTGGCTATTTTACTATCCAAAAGTAAGAAACGCAGTCATCTAAAGAAAAAACTCCAAACACTTGTGCGGCGCGGTCCCGATGAGATGGGCCATTTTGAAAACAAAGACATCTTTATTGGTCATACACGACTTTCTATTGTTCATCCAGAAGCAGGCCACCAACCTATTTATTATGAAGGTTGGGTTGGTTCTATGAATGGTGAAATATACAATGCGACACCAGCTCCAAACGAAACAGATTGTCATCACCTTATCAAAAATATTGTTGAATACGGTATAGATTATATTAAATATATTGATGGCATGTTTTCTTTCTTTTTGTATCATCCAGAAACAAAAAGAATCATTATGGGCAGAGATCGCATTGGTATTACCCCAATGTATTATTCATCGACTGTCGTTTCTTCTCTTTTAATCTGTCAAGACAAAAACCCCAAATGTGTACCAATTGGTTCAGTAACATCATTTATCATTGGTGAAATGCCTGTATGGAATTCTTATATAAACCCATATAAATTCACAAGGCCATCTAAAAAATCTTTAAAGGATTTAATGTTTAAAGCAGTAACTAAAAGATTGATGGGGGATGTCCCATGGGGAGTTTTATTGTCCGG
>Ga0302137_1001649_pt1 | contig 10128 bp, 8 predicted proteins | sample CBN3_SCM_MG_FD_203127 | JGI IMG/M metagenome (GOLD analysis project Ga0302137, IMG submission 203127) | Marine microbial communities from Western Arctic Ocean, Canada - CBN3_SCM | ecosystem: Environmental > Aquatic > Marine > Oceanic | place: Canada: Western Arctic Ocean | collected 2017-09-15 | reverse complement strand
TTAAGAATAAATAACTATTCCCACTCAATTGTTCCAGGTGGTTTCGACGTGATGTCATAGACGACCCGGTTTATGCCGGAGACCTCGTTGACGATCCTCCCTGCTACTTGGTTGAGAAACTCATGGGTGAATGGATATGAATCTGCTGTCATTCCGTCTGTCGAGGTGACAGCTCTCAGGGCGCATACAAATTCATAAGTGCGGGCATCGCCCATTACCCCGACTGTTTGAACAGGTAATAGTACAGCGAATGCCTGCCAGATGGTGTCGTATAGGCCGGCATTGCGGATTTCCTGTAAATAAATGCTGTCAGCTTTTCGTAGGATGGTCAGTTTTTCCAGGCTTATTGCGCCGGGGATTCGAATTGCCAGACCCGGTCCTGGAAATGGGTGTCGGCCCACAAAATTGTCAGGCATACCCAATTCTTGCCCCAGTGCCCGCACTTCATCCTTAAAAAGTTCGCGCAATGGTTCTATTAGGGCCATATTCATTCGCTCGGGTAGTCCGCCCACATTGTGGTGTGACTTTATTGTTACCGATGGGCCGCCGGCAAACGATACTGATTCAATGATGTCTGGATAGAGCGTTCCTTGTGCTAGAAAATCAGCGCCACCCACGCGGGCAGCTTCTTCCTCAAATACATCTATGAACGTTCCGCCGATAATTTTTCGTTTTGTTTCGGGGTCAGTTACTCCGTCAAGCTTTGCAAGGAATAGTTTCCCGGCATCGCGGGAAACTAGCGGTATATTATAATGGCCGCGGAACATGCCCACGACTTCTTCAGTCTCGTTGGCGCGCATTAATCCGGTATCAACGTAGACGCAGGTTAGCTGTTCGCCGATTGCCTCGTGCAAAAGGATCGCCACAACCGATGAATCTACGCCGCCGGAAAGGCCGCAGATGACCCGCCCTTTTCCGACTTTGCGGCGGATGGCATCGATGGCTTGATTGCGGAAAGACGCCATGCTCCAGTCGCTGCTAAAGCCGGCGATTTCATGGGTAAAATTTTGCAGGAGCCGAGGGCCATCCGGTGTATGGGCAACTTCCGGGTGAAATTGAACGCCGTAGAATTGCCGTTTCTGGTCGGCGATGGCAGCAAAGGGGGCGCCTTCAGATACGGCAATGCCCTCAAACTCAGGAGGGATGGCATCAATTTTATCGCCGTGGCTCATCCATACTTGATGACGAGATCCTGACGGCCAGATGCCTGCGAACAGGGGGCAATCGCCGACTACCTCGACGAAGGCACGGCCGAATTCTCGGTGATCGGAGGGGATGACGTTACCGCCCAATTGGGCAACCATGGTTTGTGCGCCATAACAAATTCCAAGTATAGGCACGCCAGATTCAAATACCGCTTGGAGTGCGCGCGGCGTCTCAGATTCGGTGACTGAGGCAGGGCCTCCCGACAGGATGATTGCTTTTGGGGAGAACGCCGTGAGTACGGTGTCGGTGACTTTATTAAAGGGGTGTATCTCACAATAAACGCCACTCTCGCGAACTCTGCGCGCGATGAGTTGGGTCAATTGAGACCCAAAGTCGATGATGAGAAGTCGCTCGTTCATAGTTTTGTGCGGTAGGCAGAATTGGACCAAAGAATGATCACATAACATAGCTTGCCGTATCTGGTTGGGCTAACGGATTCGGCGGAATATTAGCATGTGGTCATGTCATGGGTATGCTGTCGTGAGTGGGTATTACAGTATTGTGCAAGAAGAATATAAAACTACACCCCTTGGGGGCAGCTCCAAGGCGGGGCTACTTCGGAGCTGCAAAGTGCTTCTGCAAGAACCACCCAAGGTAAAACCAATATTGCAGTCGTGACGGTTGTCACTCGGGTTAAAAATTGGCGGGCCCTTTTCATATAAACTGCCAGCTGTAAGCGATGTTTAGCTATTGGCGATGGGTCGTTAGATATGCCGTTCCATGACGGCGCCAAAAAAACCGTCTGTGCCGGTTGTTGCTGGCGATAGCCGAAGGTATGGGCTGCAATTCAGGGGCGAAGCGGCATCCAAGCCATTCCAAGCCGCAGGAATAGGCATCAGGGAAAACGTATCATGAGTGGCGAGAAATCGGTCGATTCGTTCCTCATTCTCCACCGGGTCAAGTGAACAAGTCGCATAGATTAGGCGCCCTGCTGGTCTGACCAGCAGGGCCGCCGCCTTAAGGATGTGATCCTGCGTGGTGGTAAGCGCGGTGATGTCATTGGGCTGGATGCTCCAGCGTAAATCTGGACGCCGCCGCCAGGTCCCGCTTCCCGAGCAGGGTGCATCGACGAGGACCCGGTCGGCCTCGCCAATAAGATCATCAAGGCGATCCGCACCCTCGCTTCGAATTGAGACACCATGAAGTCCAGCCCTGCGCAATCGGCCGGGGAGTGGCGATAGTCGCCGGAGCTCCGCATCGGCGGCTATCAACCGCCCGTTGATGTTGCCATTGCACGCCATGAGAGCACCCAGTGCCAGGGTCTTGCCGCCGGCGCCGGCACAGACATCGACGACGGTCATGCCCTGGGTGGCGCCGCATATCAGGGATATGATCTGGGAGCCTTCATCTTGGATCTCGGCGAGGCCTTCCGAGATTACGGGCGTTGTGGCAACGTGGCTGCTTGGTGCGAGCCGAAGTCCCCAGGGAGAGTAGGGCGTTGGGGTGGCGACGAGGCCGCGCTCGGCGAGGTCTGTCTGGATCGTCTCGCGCTTGGTGCGGTCGATATTCACACGAAGGTCAACAGGCGCCGTCACGTTCAAAGCTTCCAGCTCGACATCCGTCCGACCACCCCACAGGGCTTTGAGCCTTGAATATAACCAACTCGGACACTCATGCCGGATGGAGGGCGGCATCTCGGTAACGTTCAGGTGCTGGCCTGACATGCGTTCGGCCAGAGATATTTCGTTGGGGGTTAAATTTTTTGGGCCGTATGGAGGCGCATCAAAGAGGCGCAGAATCTCAGGCGCGCTGATACCATCTACCAGAATAATATGTGCAAGAACCCGTGTTCTCCAAGTCGTTTTGACGTCAGATGCCTCTATCCACCAATCGAGGCGTGAGCGGCAACGGGTAACATCGATGATGCGGGCGATGATGGCGCGGCGGTCGCCGCTGCCGGCGTAACGTCGGCGGCGAAAATAGTCACGATAGCAGGAATCAGGGGGTGTCGAACTGGAGTCAGCCAGGCCCCCTAGTTCGATGGCGGCGGCTAGCCTGGCCGCAGGTATCAATCTGCTGCCCGATAGTTTGGTGCCTCGCGGGTGATGATGATGTCGTGTACGTGGCTTTCGCGCAGGCCACTGCCCGTGATGCGCCGGAATGTGCAGTTGGTCTGCATGTCGACAATGGTACGATTACCCGTATAACCCATGGAGGCGCGTAGCCCCCCGACAAGCTGATGTATCACATTGGAGACGGATCCTTTGTACGGCACCTGACCCTCGACACCCTCGGGTACGAGTTTCAGGGTGTCTGCCACTTCCTGCTGGAAGTAGCGGTCGGCTGAACCGCGCGCCATGGCGCCGAGAGATCCCATGCCGCGATACGATTTGTATGATCGTCCTTGATAAAGGAAGATCTCGCCGGGGCTCTCGTCGGTGCCGGCAAGCAGGGAGCCGATCATAACGGCGTCGGCGCCACCGGCAATGGCCTTGGCCATATCTCCTGAATACTTGATACCACCATCGGCAATCATGGGCACACCGGCGGCACGACAAATCTCGGCGCTTTCGATTATGGCAGAGAACTGGGGCATGCCAACGCCTGCGACCATGCGTGTGGTGCAGATGGTGCCCGGGCCGATACCAATCTTCACCGCGTCGGCGCCGGCATCAATCAAAGCGCGGGCACCATCAGGCGTGGCGACATTGCCGGCGATTACTTGGGTATAATTATCGAGCGATTTGATTCGTGAAACGGAGGCAAGAACACCCGACGAATGGCCGTGCGCGGTATCCACGACAATGATGTCGGCTTCGGCTTCGAGAAGTTCTTCGGCGCGTGCGAAGCCAAGGTCACCGACACCGGTCGCGGCGGCCACGCGCAAACGTCCCTTTTCGTCCTTACAGGCATTTGGGTGCTGGGCAGCTTTTTCCATGTCCTTTACTGTAACCAGGCCAATACAGCGGTAGTCATCATCGACTACAAGGAGCTTTTCGATGCGATGTTGATGCAGTAGACGCTTGGCCTCATCCGCGGCCACCCCTTCGCGGACCGTAATTAATGGACGTCCCTGCACGCCCTTGGTCATCAATTCGCTAACCGGCTGCAACTGGTTTGTGGCGAAACGGACATCACGGTTGGTGAGAATTCCAAGTAAGCGCCCGCTACCCTGTTCGACCACGGGTATGCCTGAAATGCGATGAGTTTCCATCATGCCCAGGGCTTCGGCAAGAGGGGCATCAGGATGGATGGTTAAGGGATCTATCACCATGCCGGACTCGAACTTCTTGACCTTGCGTACCTCGAGCGCCTGTTCTTTTGGGGTTAGATTTTTATGAATAACGCCGATACCGCCGGCCTGGGCCATGGCAATGGCAAGGCCTGATTCCGTCACCGTATCCATAGCAGAGGACAGAATTGGAATGCCGAGATTGATGGTGCGCGTTAGCCGCGTGGATGTGATGGTCTCGGCGGGAAGCACGCTCGACGCCGCGGGCACCAGAATGACATCGTCGAAAGTGAGCGCCTCGCGGATGTCCATGCCATCTCCTGAAAGATTTGGCGAGGAATCATACACAGGCGCCCTGGCTTGCCAAGCGGTTTGCTGAATTGTGAGAGGTTTGCCGGGAAAGAGGAGGTTTGGAGGATGTTTAGGCGACTTTTCCGGTGCGGCGGAAGCCTCTTGCAATCACATACATTTCCGCTGAATCAGAGCGGCTGGCAGGTGGCTTGGCGTGGCGCACGCTGGAAAAAACTGTCTTCATGCGGGTAAGTAGGTCGCGCTCCGTGCCGCCCTGTAGGACCTTGGCGACAAAAGTGCCACTGGGTGCCAATAACATCTCAGCGACAGCTAGTGCGGAATCGCACAGTGCGATGATGCGTATGTGGTCCGTCCCCTGGTGACCCATGCTTGCCGGCGCCATATCGCTGAGTACGACGTCGGCATTTCCACCGAGGGCTGTGAGCAAAGCACCGGGCGTTGTCGAATCGTCGATATTGCCAACAAGCAGGATGGCGTCTTCGATGGGCTCGATAACGGTTTGGTCGAGGGCGACCACCTTGCCGTGGGCGCCATTGTGCTTGACGGCGGCTAAGGCCACCTGAGTCCAGCCACCCGGCGCGGCGCCGAGATCGAGGACCCGCTGCCCTGGCTTGAGAATGGAGAATCGTTTGTCTAATTCAAGGAGCTTGAAGGCGGAGCGTGAACGATACCCTTGCCGCTTCGCCTCGGCGACATAGGGATCATTGAGTTGGCGTTGCAGCCAGAGGGTCGATGACGTCTTGCGTCCCTTAGCCGTTTTTACGCGTACGGTTAGGTCGCGGCCTCCGGGGCCGCTGCCCTTGCCGCTGCTACGGCTTGGCCTGCCTGTGGATGATGTGTTGCTCGCCAAGGGGGCTTTATGCCTGTTCAAGTGGTGTCGAAAATATGGAATTAATTCGAGAATTTCCCGTCATCAGCCATCATAGCGAGAAGAAGCCCCTCGCGAATACCGCGGTCGGCGATGCACAGATACCCGACGGGCCAGCGTCGGCAGATGGCTTCGAGTACGGCGCAGCCGACCGTTACCAGATCGGCGCGCCGGTGTCCAATTGAAGGCAGAGCGGCCCGCCCAGCACAATCCATGGCGCTGAGTAGGGCACTTGCGCCGAATAAATGTTCAAAGGAAATTATCATACCGTCGACCTGGGACCGGTCATAGCGCTCCAGACATAGGTGCACGCCACCGAGGGTGGTTACCGTTCCCGAGGTGCCGAGCATCTGCACGTGGCCAGCAGTGACGTCAGCAGTTATTCCATGGAGTGCGTCAAAAACCGCCAGCTCAGCGTCGATACGCGCGACAATGGCTTCAAAATGTTTCGGGTGGAGGGGGTCTGACGTGTATTTCTCGGCCAGGTTTACCACCCCACAACCGATTGACAGAAAGCCTAAAATTTCGGGGTCGCTCGTTCCGTCCGTGGCAACCCAGGATAGTTCCGTGCTGCCGCCACCAATGTCGAAGATCAGACCGCGCTGCACGCTACGGTCGATTAAAGGCCTACAGCCGGCAATGGTGAGTGCGGCTTCTTCCTTGGCCGTTATTGGTTCAATGTTTAGGCCGGTTTCGGCAGTTACCTTGTTGAGAAAATCTGATTGATTCTCAGCCTGACGGCAGGCCTCCGTGGCGACGCAACGTATGCGATGGACATTGTGCCTCTGAATGCGTTGAGCGCAGATTTGTAGGGCACGGATGGTGCGCTCTACTGCCGCCTCGCTTAGCCGGCCGGTGGCGCTAAGACCCTCCCCTAGCCGGACAATGCGCGAAAAAGTTTCGATAACTTGAAAGCCATCGTCTGTGGGGTGTGCTAGCATCATGCGGCAATTATTAGTGCCAAGATCAATTGCTGCGTAAACCGTTTCACGGGGGCCACGGCGCGCAACTAAGCCGTCACGCTTGTAGCTGCGATTTCTATGCTCACGTCTTTTCCTTTCACGTTCCATGGGGAAGGCCGAATTCTCCGACATTTAATTTTCACTGTTGTCTGTTTATTGTCCCCGGACGTTTACTGCCGTCTGAGCTCGCCACCTGACAGTATTTTATGTTACCGCACCACAGGCCTTGGGAAAATGGTCCTCTTTGGTCATGACGCCGCAACCCAGGGACGTTGCTCGAACCCGCGGCCACGTGTTAGAAAATCGCCGCGCCGTGCGCGCCTGCGCCGCGAGCGCCTGATTGGGGAATGGTTTAACGGTAGAACGATCGGCTCTGACCCGGTTAGTCCTGGTTCGAATCCAGGTTCCCCAGCCATTCTGCATAAGTCGCCCGATTGACCATCAGGTCGAAGGGCGAACGCAATGAAAACTCTAGCTTTTTCCCGCGCAGCTTAAGGTTCGAAAACACAAAGGCGACCAGTTGGCGCTTTTGCTCGGTTTTCGAACGCTCGAAGATGTCCGCTGCCCGCGATGCCACGGAAATCAACGTTTCCAGGGTTGCCCGGAACCCTTCCTCGCCCGTCTGATGCTGCTCTATGCGCAGCGCGGTCTCGATCTGCTGCTCCTTCAGCTCACGCGCCTTTTTGTCGTATTTGTCATTCGGAATACTCTCGGCGGTGTAAGTCCGAACGTTGGTTGAAAGTGGAAATTAATGGGCTTCACCTTGGATGGCTGCGAATAGCCAAGAAATTATGGTGACGACCTAACGCCGATGCCTGCTTGTGGGCACTGGACGGCGATGCAGACGCGCTTCTCATGAGAAATCGCCCGTGGCATCGAAACGCTAGACGTCTTGCCATAGGGTTTCCTAGGATTCATCTCATCAAAACTAGTGAAACTTAAGACGACCGGGGTAATCAAGACTATTTAAGCGCGAATACCGCTAGAACTTTTAATCTGTGAATTTCTCGCCCTGATTAAGCGAATAGACGCAAAGATGCGCCTTAGATTCTAAAAAAGGGCTGCACCAGTCGGGGAATCAGCGACGTAAAACGAAGTGGAGAATCGGTGACAGCGAGGCATATGCAATCCGCGTGGGCACTTGTTGCGGGCTGATGAATTAGGTCTTCGTCAGTATCTTCGAGGTCTCCACGGGTGAACTCACCCAAGTGGTCTGAGAAAAATCCGGACAGAACTAGCGTCAATTCACGCCCACGGTGGCCATGCTGCGGAATCGTTCTTCCTGCTAAAATTTTTAGGAGCCTCGCCTGCCCCAGATCACGGGTCGGGATCAGATGCTGGTACCCGACGCCGCTTAGGCGTTTCCATGGAATGTCCTTAGCATCGTTACCAACATATCGGCGTAAAGGTTCTGGAAAGGTCGGTTGAGCGGATGGGGTCGCGGTCTCTGGCGATGCTATTTGAACGGCTTCCGGGCTACCCAGTTGGGAAGCTAACTGCTCCCATGAGCTGGAATTCATTGGCTCCGGTGCTACGTCCTCAAGCAAGCTGCCACCCATTTCTTCAGCCAGGGAGACAATACTCCGACAATCTGGGCAAAGCGCCATATGTGTCGCAATTGCCAGGCCCCAGCTTTCGCCCGACGACCCGGCGGCATAACTCATGAGCAGATCCAATTTCGGATGGTATATTGCCATCAGAATTTCCTTAACATATTGCGTAATTTCTCGAAGGATAGGCGCAGGCGAGACTTAACAGTTCCCAACGGTATATCTAAGCGGTCGGCTATTTCCTGGTGAGATAACCCTTCAACGAAAGACATCCCCACGACTTGGCGCTGATATTCGGGTAGGTCGTTGAGGCATGCTCGAACCCTCTCTTGGCGTTTCCGTGCATCGACGAAGTCTTCGGCAGAAAGTTGCGGCGCGGGAATGAGTGCTGGGTCGTTCGGGTCCAGTTCCGGACGTACCTCGTGGCGAATGCGGTCAATTCGGAGATTTCTGGCAATGGCAAATATCCAGGTTGCAGCCGATGCCTTCTTCGGATTGAACAATGCGCTTTTCCGCCAGACCCGCAGCATCGTTTCCTGGGCTAACTCTTCGGCTGTCGCCGCATCTGTCCCCAGCCGCATCATTAAACCTTTGATGCGAGGTGCCATCCGGGCATAAAGTATAGCAAAGGCAATTTGATCCTCGTCAATGGTGACCCGCAGCAGGTGCGTATCCAAGTCCGGTTCATCTGCCGTAGATACTTCGCTCGCCACTATGTTGCCTGTCCATGATTGCACCGTGGAATTATTGTCTTGCACCCTACGTCCGCAACGCACAAGTCCCATGCCCTCTGGAGATGTAACTGCCGCAATACCAATCATATACAGACTACGAGCCGGGACGAAATTCAGTTCACAAATGCTTTAAAAGCATTGATCTGAACCCGCTCCACCGACGTATAAATGGAATATGTATTATTTACCTGCCACTGGCTCACTTATGGCTCACTTAAATTGAATAAAACTTTCCTGCCAGCAGGTAAGTCCCATGATATTGCCGTTATTGGATCCGGCATTGCCGGCCTTTCGGCTGCTTGGCTGTTAAGCCAGTTCCATCGGGTTACCATTTATGAAAAGGACGACCGTGCGGGAGGGCATGCGAACACGGTCAATGCCATGGTAGGTGGTGAGCGGCAGCAGGTAGACACTGGATTTATTGTCTATAACGAAGAAAATTATCCGAATTTGGTGGCGTTTTTCAACCATCTCGGTGTTCCTACTCAACCGAGCAATATGTCGTTTGCCGTATCCATCAACGGTGGGGCATTCGAGTACGGCAGCAGCTGCCTAGATTCTATGCTTGGCCAACGCAGAAACATCGTCCGCCCAACGTTTTGGCGCCTGGTCCGCGACATCCGGCGGTTCTATGCTGAAGCCCCTGAAATTGCCCGCTTTCCAGACCGCTTCCGAGATATGTCTCTTGGGAGTTATCTTGCTCAAGGCGAATACGGGGAGGCGTTCGTCGATACGTTCATCCTACCCATGGGTGCCGCCATTTGGTCGACGCGGTCGGATGAGGTGCGCGACCATCCGGTCGAGGCGTTCGTCCGATTTTTTGAGAGCCATGGGCTGTTGCGATTTAGCCGGCGTATCCCTTGGCGCACCGTCACTGGTGGCAGCTGGCACTACGTTCGGCGTATTACTGCATCCTTCGGCGATCGCCTCAGAACCGGGGAGGGCGTGGTGAACGTCCGGCGTGATGCCCTTGGGGTCGACGTGAGGATGGTATCCGGTCAGACACACCGCCATGATGCTATAGTTATCGCGGCACATGCGGACCAGGCACTTGCTCTTCTCGGGGATGCTGATAGGAATGAACGACGCCTTTTGGGCGCCTTTCGATATACTAAGAACCGGGCGGTTCTTCATTCTGACCCCACGTTTATGCCACAGCGGCGGCGTGTCTGGTCGAGTTGGAACTATCTCGGAGATGCTGAGGCGGGGGTTAGCCTCACCTATTGGATGAACCGTCTACAGGGGATCGACGAATGCAGCCCCTTGTTTGTCACAGTAAATCCAAAAATGGAGCCAGCGCCAGACCTGACCCACCGCGTGTTCG
>Ga0302137_1001647_pt1 | contig 10133 bp, 9 predicted proteins | sample CBN3_SCM_MG_FD_203127 | JGI IMG/M metagenome (GOLD analysis project Ga0302137, IMG submission 203127) | Marine microbial communities from Western Arctic Ocean, Canada - CBN3_SCM | ecosystem: Environmental > Aquatic > Marine > Oceanic | place: Canada: Western Arctic Ocean | collected 2017-09-15 | reverse complement strand
CGAACCAGCATGATTTCCTGTCCAAATTCAACAGCGTCGCCGTTCGCGACAAGGATCTTCTCAACAGTGCCGCTTATCTCAGACTTAATCTCATTGAAGATCTTCATGGCCTCAATCAGACAGACCACCTTGCCCTCACTGATTGTTCCGCCGACCGTCGCAAATGGATCTGCGTCCGGAGACGACGATGAATAATAGGTGCCTACCATGGGGCTCTCGATCGCTACGAGTCCGGCCAGATCTGATGCCTCTACTACTTCTGGAGCGGCTGCGGCGGCCGCGGCTGCAGGCGCAGCAGGCGCCGCTGCTACTGCAGCAACAGGAGCTGCGGCTACTACTGGTTGAGGAGCAGACCAGTGGTTGGGGCGATGCAGCGTGACTTGTTCCTCGCTGTCGCGAAGGTCCATCTCGGTGAGATCATTCTGCACCATCAACTTAACCAGTTCCTTGAGCTTGCGAATATCAATCATCAGGCATTCCCTTCTGGTGGCAGCGGCAGAATGGCGGCCGAAAGAGTTGAGTCGAGGTCCTCTGATAACACGCGAGGCCCATCTACGGTCACCAAAACATCATCTTCAATTCGCACGCCACCAATACCAGGCAAATAAATGCCCGGCTCGATTGTGACGACCATGCCAGCTTCTAACTTCACGGCGTCGCCAGTTCGGCCCATGAACGGCCGCTCGTGCACATCGCGTCCAAGTCCGTGACCGACGCTGTGGGCAAATTGTTTGCCCCATCCAGCTGCCGCAATAACCTCTCGCGCCGCAGCATCGACATCTGCTGTTGACGTTCCAACACAGCACGCGTCGATCCCAGCGCGGTGAGCTTCAGCGACCACCGTATACACCTGCTTCATCTCATCATCAGGTTCGCCGAGAAAGAATGTGCGGGTAAGATCACTACAGAGACCATCGACTCGCGCGCCCCAGTCGATGAGCAATACTCCAGCACCAATTGGATAGTTACCCGGCGTATGATGAATGACGCTTGCGTTCGGGCCGCTGCTGACAATCGGCTCGAATGACTCGCTCTCGGCACCCCGGATTCGCATCTCATAAATCAAGCGAGCAGCCAGTTGCCCTTCTGTCATCCCAAGGCGAAGCGTGGCCAGCGTGGCAGCCAGCGCCTCAACTTGAATGCCAATTGCCTTCTCGATGGTGGCGACTTCAGCATCAGACTTGCACATCCGAAGAGTGCTCAATAGCCCCGTGACAGGTACGAGTTCAATCCCCTCAAGCACGCTGGTCAGCGTGCTAAGTGCCTCGATTGTCAGATGACTCGCCTGGACGCCAAGCTGGCTTGCCCCAGCCTCGGTCAATGCTTCGCAAATACATTTGGATTGCTCCGGACGCCCGTGTATCGCGACATCGAAGCAGCCACTCTCTTGCCACGGAGCGAGGTATTCCTCGTACCGACGGTCCGAGATCAGAATGGCCCGCGTTGGCAAAACCAAGATTCTTGTGTCGTGACCAAAGCAGCCAGCCAGGAATCGTATGTCTTGCTCACCCGTAATCAGAATTGACGATTGCCCCTGATCTGCAAGACCAGCCCGTAAGGCAGCTAAACGCAATTGAATCGTTGCTCTCTGTTCAGGACTCACTTTAGATTCGCTTACTGAGCTCATGCGGGCACAGTATAGCGATATAGGCGAGATCATCCGCCATCATGTGGGGATCGTGCCCGAACGTGTCGCGATCAGTGCTCCGAATCGTCGCTCATACCCCGCAATGACACCGGAGGCCCAAGCACTTCCTTCATGATGAGGTACTCGCGCCAATGCCTTCGTCTGGGGCGAGCCAACGGCTGCTGCACACTGAGCACTGGAGCCTTAGTGGAATGCACTGAGGTCGCTGGAGCCAGCCGTTTCACGGAGGCCGCAGTGGGTGTTGAGGGACGCGGACGGCGTGGAGGCGAAGCGGGCGTATTCTGCAAACCAGTATCGAGCGTCGCTGGCAGGGCGGCGGACCGAGTTGGCCGCGCCGTCTTTTTCATCACGCCCCCTGCAAACGCATTCTTCTTCTTCGCACCCCCTGCAAGCGCCTTCTTTTTCTTCATGCCCCCAACCGCGCTGCCGATAGCTGAGGCAACAACAATACCGAGAAAGAGAAGGTCACCGAGATCCATGCCCCAAGTGTACGCTGTCTCGCTTGTGAGCGGAAGGCCCGCTGCTGACAAGCCACTCGGACCCATCACGGCGGACAACCCATTCAAACTGGGCTCCAAACACAGGCTCGATCACGTCTGGCTGTATCACATCCACGACTGGCCCAGCAATAACAAGCTTCCCCAAATCAAGAAGCCAGGCCTGATCGCCCACATCGGCCGCGACCGCAAGATCGTGCACGGACACAATGACAATACCGCCACCCCGAGCATGAGAGGCAAGCAATGCCCACACTTGATCGGACCACCGCTGATCGAGCGGCGCCGTCGGCTCGTCAAGGACTAAGATCGACGACGCTTCTCGCTGCGCCCACACGCGAGCAAGATGAACTCTCTGTGCCTGCCCTGCCGACAATGTTGACACTGCGCGATGACGAATGGCGCCCAGCTCAAAGACTTCGATTGCGTGCTCAATTGCAGCTGGCGCAGATGCGAGCCGGAGTCGACCGAGCGAAACAAGCCGCTCGACTGACAGCTCAAGATCTCGCGCGGGCTGTTGAGGCAAGAATGCGAGCAGCGCAGCGCGGGCCGCGAGATCACACGCCCCCAAAGGCTGACCGCTGATGCGCACCACCCCCTCACCAACTTTCAAGACACCTGCTGCCATCTCGAGCAACGTGCTCTTGCCGCTTGCATTTGGCCCAATGACAACAACGATATCGCCAGCCTCCACTTGCGCAGAAAGTGGGCCAAATTGAAACGTGTCGCGGCGAATCTCCAAATCATCACATCGAAACATGCCGGCCCCCTCTTCGCAGCAGCCACAGGAAGAACGGCCCCCCAGCAAGCGTTGTCAGCACGCCAACGGGCAGCCGGCCAGATCCTAAATCGATGATCTGCCGAACAACATCTGCCCCCATCACCAGGAGTGCCCCGCACAGCACCGCCGCTGGCACAAGCAGCCGATGGCTCGGGCCGACCAATCGCCGCGCCACATGAGGCGACACAAGCCCAACAAATCCGATGGGTCCACACAACGCTACTGTCACCGCTGTCAATACACCAGCTACAACCAAGCAGATCAGCCGCGTAGAGCCGGGGGATGCGCCGATAGAGACTGCTGATCCATGATCGAGCAGTAACGCATCAAGCCGGCCTGAGATACGTATCGACCACACTAGCCCGCACGCCAGAATGGCCCCTAGGACTGGCAGCGCCGTGGGTGGGACTACCTCTGGAATTGTTCCAAGCGCCCACGACAAGAATCGTCCCCGCAAGCCCTCAGGAACGAGCCCTTGCAGAAGGACCATTCCTGCTCCGCACATCGTTGCAATAATGACGCCCGCGAGAATTGTTGAGACCGGATCGGGCCATCCGTCCCGCCGGCCCAAGAGCAATACCAACACGACTGCGCAGCCTGCTCCAACAAGCGCAGGAAACATCCAACCAGGCGAGGGCACGCCGGATACATGGGATAAATACAACGCCAGCATCACGCCGAGGCCAGCGCCACTACTTACGCCCAGTATCGATGGCGAAGCCAGTGGATTGCGAAGCGCTGCCTGCAGCAGGGTGCCAGCCAGCGCAAGGGCGCCACCAACAAGCCCCCCCACGATCATTGCCGTCATCCGGAATTCACGCCAGCTCACATCAGGCCACGAGAGTGACAACCCCCCTGACATCGGATCGCGTCCAATGAACACACGCAATATGGCCACGACAACTACAGCAGCAAGAAGCCCCGCACACAACCAGTGAGCGCGGCGAGAACTCACGTATCCACTGCCACTAGCTGCGTCCTGATCAGGCGGTCGTACAAGTCACAGCGGCTGAGCAATTCCTCATGCGGCCCGACATCGACTATGCGGCCTTTGTCCATGACGATAATGCGGTCGCAATCAAGTACCGTCGCGAGACGATGAGCAATGACAAGCACAGTGCAGTTGCTGATTTCTTGAATCGCAGCTGCAATTGCGGCCTCTGACTCACTGTCAACCTGGCTTGTTGCTTCATCAAGAATGAGAATCGATGGCTCTCGGAGCAAGGCACGAGCAATAGAAAGCCGCTGACGCTGCCCACCGGAGAGCGACGCTCCATGCTCGGCAACGATCGTGTCGTATCCCTCCGGAAGGTCCTGGATGAATCGATCAGCATGACTTGCAGCAGCGACCGCCTTGATGTCTGCCAGTGATGCGCCTGGTCGACCAAGTGCGATATTGGCCGCGATCGTGCCGCGAACAATGAATGACTCTTGAGTCACAACACCGATCTGACCCCGCAGATCTGAGAGTTGAACTGAACTGATATCGACACCATCTACGCGGATGGTGCCAGCGGAGGGCGTGAGAAGACGTGGTAGCAAACTCAATAGGGTTGTCTTACCAGATCCATTTGGACCAACTACGGCGACGTGCTCTGCGAAGCCAATCTCGAGGCTCACATCATGAACCGATGGCGCCAGTGCGCTGGGGTAAATTTGGCTCACACCTTGGAAGCTGATCGACTTGGCATGACGCTGCAACGGCGCGCCTTCATTTGGCTCCACGTTCTCATCGAGCACTTCAAGAATCCGCTCTGCGGGAGCGACAGCGGTACTGATACTCGTAATGATGCCAGCAAGCGGGCGAAAAGATGCGCCAGCCACTGCGAGAGATCCAACTGAGAGTAAGAAACGCTCAAATGGCAAGTCGCCACTGAGAATGCTCTTGGCTGCAAGCAAGGCCAACGCTCCAAGCACGACAATTGCAAGCCCCTCCATAATTGGGCTGCTCATTGCCTTCGCGGTTCGCATCTTGAGTTCATGCCGCACGACTTGCTTGTTCACCTCTTCAAAGTGGGCCGAGGCCGCCGATTCAGCAGTACTGGTCTTGACTGCACGAAGTCCCTGCACACGCTCATTGGAGATCTGCAGTAAGTCTTGCTGCGCTACAAGTGATCCATGTGAACCACGGCGAATACGCTTAGCAAGTTTTCGCAGAACGATGCCCAGAATAGGACCAACAATGAAGGCGACAAGTACGATTGTCCAATCAAAGATAACTGCAACAGCGAGCGCTGCAAGACCCTTCGTAATCTGAGCAACTGACTTGCCAAGTAACGCAATAAAGCCCGCTTCAAGCGTTGCCGTATCGCGAATAATTCGTGAGATGTATTCGCTCGGACCCTGCTGCACAACACGTGTAAGTGGGAGATGTAGCACATGGTCAAAGAGCCGTTGCCGAACCCGAGCGATCGTCAATGTCGCAAGGGTTTGGCTGATGTACTGGTGCAAGAAGTTGGCAGTGGCTCCAACAAGCGTCAAGAACCAAATGAAACAGATCAAGAGCAGCACACCGTCGAAACGCCCTTCGGGCAGAATGGCAACGAGGCCATCAGGAATATGCCAGAACCCGTTGGTCGAGTTGACGCTCTCTGCGAGTTGCCGCAGTCCTTGCCCGGTTTCTGGATGAAGGATCTGCTCGAGTACCGGACCAAGGCTCAGCAGGCCGATACCCAGGCCAGCGGCCGAAACAAAGGCCATCACCACAGAAAGCACTAGCATGCCGCGGTGCTCGAGAAGATGTTTTGCAAGTGTCCAGAATGGGGTCATACCTACGCAGTATCTCCGCTCGTGGGCTCGGCGTACAGCCGGGCCAGATTCTTCCAGAATCGAGGATAGCTCTTGGCTACGCACCCGGGGTCAGCGATGGTGATGCCGCCGCGCCGCAGGCCGAGTACTGCCATGGCCATCGCGATACGGTGGTCGTCCCAGGTCTGGATGGTCACAGGGGTGCTTGGCAGTGACACTGGCGTAATCAGCAGGTCGTTTCCTTCGATTTCAATATGTGCCCCGGCCCTCGCAAGCTCGCTTGCAATCGTCGACACACGATCTGACTCTTTGTCGCGGAGTGTTTCTAGACCGGTGAGCCGCGTGGGCCCATCGGCGTAGCATGCGGCAACGGCAAGTGCGGGCGCTGCATCTGGGAACCCGCTGCAATTCACCGATCCGGGAGATCGCAGCTGAGTGGGCCCGTGATACTGCCTTCGATCCTCAAGTGTGACCCCCATATTGAGAAGTGTCTTGATACCACCAAGGTCAGGCTGCCGATCATCGCTCAGACGAGACACCATGATGTGCGAGTTTGGCAATACAGCAGCAGCCGCTGCCCAGAACATGGATGAGCTTGCATCAGAAGCAATCCTTATGTCTGTAACACCGGATACCGAAGGCTTTACCTGCACGCGGCGCAGATGCCCGCCATCAAGCTCTACCTCAACGTCGATGCCCCACTGCGCCATCGCATCGAGTGTCATCAACACATACGGCTCGCTTGTTGGCACACCATCAAACACGAGTTCAAGACCGCCACGCATGTGGCTTGCCACAAGGAGCAATGCTGAAACAAACTGACTCGACCGTGTGGGAGCCACGACAAGGCGGCTCGTTGACCATTCGCCACAGTGCACACACAAAGGCAATCTGCCACATTCGCCCTGCTCATCAACGCGCACGCCAAGCTCGCGTAGCAACTCGACCATGTCCCCCATTGGCCTGCTCCGAAGCTGAGCACTGCCATCGACGACTGTACCCCGCGCAGGCCCATTGGCAGATTTTCCAACAAGACACGCAAGAGCGAGCATGAATCGGGCCGGCGTCCCGCCATGCCCAAGATCAACACATGCCCCATCAACTCTTAGCCCATTCGTGGCGTCGACATCAATCGCGTTGCCGCTCCACTGGACCGACGCCCCAACCGCGACAATAGCCTTGGCCAGCAACTCAGTGTCATCGCTTTGAAGTGCCCCATGCAGTGTCACGCAATGAGGCGAGAGCGCAGCGAGCACTAACGCCCGACAGGTCATGCTCTTGGATCCAGGGACATCAACGTTTGCCCGAACGCATGTTCTGGCGGTCCGTATCTGCAACGATTTCGGCTCAGTTCCCACGGGGCTCAGCCATCACGGCGAAATACCGCCACAATGTCCTCTACCGGCACGACGAAGAGACGGTTATCGCCTTCAAAGTCAACTGGTATGGCGTTCTTGGGGTTGAACAACACCTTGTCGTACTGAGAAATTGGCCAGCCGTCATCCATTTCGATCTGACCACTCACCGCGACCACCCGCCCAGTAATGGTCGGAATCTCAATCTTGTCGGGCAAATGAATGCCGGACTTGGTGGTCTTTCGATCCTCATCCTTACGCAGTAGCACGCGTAGGCCAAGGGGCTCAACAATTTCTAGTTTGACGGCGGTCTTCTTTGCACACATGGTCTGCACATTCTACGATCCTTCCACGCAAAAGGAGAGATCCATGCCAGACCGTCTCAAAGCTCTTGTACGTGATATCGCAGACTACCCACAGCCCGGGATCATTTTCCGGGACATTACCCCCCTTCTGAGAGATCGAGCAGGGCTCGCCTTGGCAGCCGAGCTCATGGTCAATCCTTTCCGAAATGACCATATTGACGTCGTTGTTGGGGCCGAGTCACGAGGTTTCATCTTTGGAACAATTCTTGCACGAGCGCTCAATGCAGGATTTGTGCCCATCCGTAAACCAGGCAAGCTGCCGTACGACACGCAGTCACGTGATTACGACCTGGAGTACGGCAGCGACACGCTAGAGATTCACACCGATGCCATCGAGCCCGGACAGCGAGTCCTACTCGTCGATGACCTCATTGCAACTGGGGGCACGATGGTTGCAAGCAAACAACTCGTTGATGCGCTCGGTGGAGAACTGGTCGGCATGAGCGTCCTGATCGAACTCGCAGCCCTCGGCGGTAGCGCACGACTCGCTCCACATCATGTCCACAGCGTCCTTCAGTACTGAAGAGCTGACTCGTTGACATCGAAAATTGGCATCTGAAATCTCGCTACAATACGTGCATGACTACAGCACAAGCCACCGAGACCAAAACTTCAGTCGATCCACTCGCGTTGCTCGATGTTGACCACGTTCGCTTTTTCGTGGGCAATGCCAAGCAGGCTGCGTTCTTCTATGCCTACACGTTTGGATTCATTATTGAACAAGTCGCAGACCTGACAACCGGCAGTCGTGAACGGGCACGATATCTGCTGACCCAAGGCAATATCCGACTGGTGCTTGAGACGCCTCTGTGCAAAGACGACCCTGCAGCAGATGAACTTCGCCGCCACGGCGATGGAGTAAAAGATATTGCGTTCACCGTCGCAGATGCCACAGCCGCATGGAAGCAAGCGGTTGCCAACGGTGGCGAGTCGGCCTATGAACCACTCACCATCTCTGATGACACTGGAACAGTGACAACTGCTGGCATAAAGACCTACGGCCGAGCTGTTCATTCATTCGTCAGCCGAACTGGCGAGTACGCCCTCGAGAACGTCAAGAAGGGCGGCAAGTTTGAACCTTCCTTCAAATTCACTCAAGACCTCTCAATCAATGAATACAACAGAGAGAATCCCTGTGGACTGATGTTCCTCGATCACTGCGTTGGCAATGTCGACCAAGGCAAGATGAACTACTGGGTCCAGTGGTACGAAGACACGCTTGGCTTTGCCATGTTCAAACACTTCGACGATGCCGACATTTCAACAGAACATTCAGCGCTCATGTCGAAGGTCATGGCCTCGGGCAACAACTTGATCAAGTTCCCGATCAATGAACCCGCCGAAGGCAAGAAGAAGAGCCAGATTCAGGAATACCTTGAATGGCACGATATGAGCGCCGGTGTGCAACATCTTGCATTTAGAACCAACGACTGCTTGGCCTCGGTCGCCGAACTTCGCCGCCGTGGCGTTGACTTCCTTCGTATTCCTGATGAGTACTACGAGGAGGTCTGGGCTCGAGTCGATCGATGCCTCACTGAGCACGGACTAGAAGGCGTACGAGAAGACCACGAGCGCATCAAAGATCTCGGCATTCTTGTCGACGCCGACGACGAGGGGTACTTGCTCCAACTCTTCACCAAGCCACTTCAAGATCGGCCAACACTCTTCTTTGAGATCATCGGGCGCCGAGGCAGCCAGTCATTTGGGAAGGGCAACTTCAAGGCACTGTTTCAGTCACTCGAACTTGAGCAAGAACGACGAGGCAATCTCTAGCGATCACACTTCTTCTGCAACAAAGATGCGCCAAGTTGCGTAGAAGCGAGGCTCTTAACGATGACCTCAGCAGCGTGACCAGTTCCATAAGGATTGACCATCCCGCTAAGCGTGTTCCGAAACGCCAGACCCATAGCATGATGAATCGCTGCTTGTATTTCTGACACGTCCGCTGCGCAATCGACCACATTCCTCGCCCGCGTCCGGCCCTGCTGCCGAACGCCCACGTTCACTGCAGGAATTCCAAATGACGCAGCCTCCATGATGCCGCTCGATGAATTTCCAGCAATACATGCAGAATCTCGCAACAGAGCCCAGTACACCAAGTGGTCAAGATTGACCCTGAGCACGGCATCACTACGGCGAGCGCAGATGTCCTGCGCCAGTTCAATAATGCGCTCATATCCAGCATCTGCATTGGGAAAGCAAAATACAAGTGGTGCAGGGCAGACTTGAATGGCATCAAAGAAGACACTTGCTTCATCTGTTGTGTCTCGATGAATCGTCGTCGGATGAAAGGCAACAACAATAGGCTTGGGCTCAAGAGACATGCCAATTGCGGATTCAACTTCACTGCGACATGGCAGCGTGTCAATCACCAAGTGATCAAGCGACGGAGCACCCGTCACGAGCACTCTCCACGGCTCCTCCCCCATGGCAATAACTCGCGCCTTCGCATCATGCGTTGGCACATAATGCAAGTGGCTCATCTTGGTCAGCGCGTCCCGAACCTGCTGATCAATCGCCCCCTCACTAATTTCACCACCCTCAATATGAGCGATCGGAATCCGCATCGCCAGAGCTGCCGAAGCAGGCGCAATCATTTCAAACCGGTCCGCGATCAGAAGCAGAATGTCCGGTCTCAATGTCTGCAGTGCTTGAGCAAATCCTATCGTTGCTTGGCCAATACCTTCTGCCATACCACTGTCTGAATCATCAGCGGCGAGAAACGGAATTTCTGCCGCC
>Ga0302137_1001643_pt1 | contig 10155 bp, 9 predicted proteins | sample CBN3_SCM_MG_FD_203127 | JGI IMG/M metagenome (GOLD analysis project Ga0302137, IMG submission 203127) | Marine microbial communities from Western Arctic Ocean, Canada - CBN3_SCM | ecosystem: Environmental > Aquatic > Marine > Oceanic | place: Canada: Western Arctic Ocean | collected 2017-09-15 | reverse complement strand
ATTCTACCAACGAATTCAAGTCGGGTCTTAAGGTCATGCTAGAAGGAGATCCGTGCAACATTGTTGAAAATGAATTCGTTAAACCGGGGAAAGGCCAGGCGTTTAATCGCGTCAGGCTTAAAAACCTCAAAACAGGACGGGTCTGGGAAAGGACATTCAAGTCCGGAGAATCGCTTGAAGGTGCCGATGTGATGGAGCATGACATGGAGTATCTCTATGCGGATGGCCAGTACTGGCATTTTATGAAAACTGATGGCAGCTATGAGCAGCTCGCCGCCGACCAAGCGGCAGTTGAAGACAGCATTCGATGGTTGAAAGAGACGGATAAGGTTACCGTGACTCTTTGGGACGAGGTTCCTATTGCGGTGGCACCGGCTAATTTTGTGGAACTGGAAGTCGCAGACACTGACCCTGGCTTAAAAGGTGATACTGCTCAGGGTGGCACTAAGCCGGCGACATTAAGTACGGGTGCAGTCGTAAAAGTGCCGCTCTTTATTAATATTGGGGAAGTGGTTCGAGTCGATACCCGTACAGCTGAATACCAGAACCGGGTAAAACAGTAATCAGCCACCACGATGAACATAGAGGTCCATCTCGCCTCGAGTTCAGAAGCAGGCTACTGCGCTCAATCAGAGATTACTTTGATTCTGAGGAAGTCCTTGAGGTGACAACCGCCACGCTGAGGTTAACTGGATCAAGCGAAACCCACTTGGAGAACATTCAGGTGGGGCGTCAAGGGTATCTCCAGACCTCGCCCGAATATGCAATGAAATGCCTTCTTGCCGAGCATCGACTCAGCATCTTCCAAATTTGTCCCGCTTACCGTGGTGGAGAAATAGGTCGACGTCATCGTGTGGAATTCCAAATGCTGGAATGGTATCGATGCGATCATTCGCTGGCTGAACTGATGGATGACCTTCAGGCTATGCTGAACTATGTCAGCAAGCAGATGGGGAAGTACAGCATTCAACCAATTACTCGGATCAATGATCGCTATTCATACCGTGAGTTATTCGAAAAATATCTAGAGGTAAACCCCCACACGTTAGGGGCTGAGGGGCTGGCTGGGCTTGTCGCTCCAGGAATCACAGCGCACCTGGATGAGCGCTCTACGCTGGGTGACTATCTGGACGCGGTGTTTTCGGATGCTATCGAACCACAGCTATTGGCGCCTACGATCGTTTATGATTTTCCTGCATGTCAGGCCGCGCTCGCGGAAACAAAACAACTGCCGACGGGTGATCTGGTTAGCGATCGTTTTGAACTCTATGTGGGTGGTGTTGAAATCGCTAATGCCTATCAGGAACTGTGTGATGGGCAAGAGCTAACTCGACGATTTGCAGAGAACAACAAGCAACGACAATTAATCGGCAAGCCGATAATCGAAGATGACACGGAGTTGCTCGCCGTCATTGATGATCTCCCGAGATGTGCAGGTGTGGCGCTGGGGATTGATCGGTTAACGATGGCGTTAAGAGGCCTTGAAGACATCGCTGGCGTGTAATATTTGACTAAGAAACGATCGATTGGCCGTATTCCACCTGCTCGCCTTCTTTCACAGAGAAAGCCATTCTTTCCCTGAAGATCAGAATTACTGTGGAACCCATTTCAAACTGTCCGAGTTCATCGCCTTGGTGAAAGACACGTTTCATTTTGGTGGTGATCTGTAACCTTGGCTTGTAGGCCTCGTCAAGCCAGGCAGGTTTGATACCCGCAACCAGCATAGCGCCCACCAACACAGCAGCTGTGGGGCCAGTGTCGGTCTGGAACCTGCAGACTAATCGCTCATTTCTCGCGAAAAGGTCGGGTAGGTGCAAAGCTGTTGACTGGTTGACCGAAAAAAGGTCTCCGGGAACATAGGTTGCGTGATGAAGTTCTCCTGTCCATGGCACATGCACCCGGTGGTAGTTGTGAGGGGCAAGGTAGATCGTGATGAAGGAGCCGGCTGAAAAATCGTCAATGTCGTTGCTGGCGAGGAGTTTCGCCAGTGAGTAAGAATGATTTTTTGACTGGATAAGGGTATCACCATCAATATTACCCAGTGCTGCGACGGTCCCGTCTGCTGGGCTGCTGACGGTGCCTTGGATAGTTCGCCTTCCGGGCTTCAGGGATCTGGTAAAAAAGTCGTTGAAGGATCGGTAATCGGATGCCTTTTCTCGCTGTGCTTCACCCAGGTCAATCCTGTAGAGCATACAAAAAATGTTAATGAATAAACCTTTTATCAAAGGCAACTCGCTTTTGGCAACAGATCCTACGACCCTGCTAAGGAAATGTTTGGGGATGAGTCGTTGAAGAAAAGCAAACACGGGGTCAGGCTGCCGGGTTATCTATTGGCGTATCTGAATCGTTTCCCCATTCTGCCCAGGATCCATGATAAGCCTTAATATTGAGATCAAGAGCCTTTCCGACTAGGTAGGTGAGCCCTGATCGATGATGTGTCTGACAATGGGTAATAATTTTACTTGAGGACTCAAACCCTTTTGCGCTGACTAAATTGGCGATGTCTTGCCGAAGTCGCAGTCCTTTTTGCCTGTCCATCAGCTCCAACCAGTCAAAATTAATCGCGCCAGGGATGTGTCCACCGCGCGCGGCAAAGACTTTTTCCCCCATGTACTCTTCAGGTGATCTAGCGTCCCAGATTTGGGTGTTGGCGTCATTAAGCGAGGCCAACACCTCTTCTTTCTCGGCGATAAATTCAGGGTGAATATTCAGAGAGACGCTTGTTTCTTTGGTTTCCGTTGCGCTTGCTGTCAATGGAAGCTGGTCGTCAGCCCAAGCAATAAGGCCCCCGTTCAGGTAGGAGCTCTTTTTATGTCCGACAACATCCAGGGTCCATATAAAACGTCCTGCCCAACCGCCGCCTTCGTCGTCGTAGGCGATGATGTGTTTTCCAGGATCGTAACCGATACGCGAGAATAGGTTTTCCAGTCTGTCTATAGGTGGGAGTTTGCCGACCGCAGGCTGTGCGCCTGAGACCAGTTCGGACGGTGAGATGTGGACTGCGCCAGGTATGTGGTGGCGCTGGTAGTTCTCGTCCCGACAGAGGTCAACGATGAGGTATTCGGCGCCTTCAGGCACATCGTCGAGCAATTCCGCAAGCGCGTTTGGTTCTATTACAAGAGGTATCATGGGGTGTTCCGATTCTGACCGCCGCCCATTCTACACTGACTTACAAATCTTCTTGGAGAAGAAAGGTGTTTTTCAGGTACCATATTGCCTTTGGCTGTCCTGGCAGCGACTCTTTTCGGGAAGAACATGACTAATAGCACGAACCAGAACCTCGTTTGGATGGATCTGGAGATGACCGGGCTGGATCCGGAAGCGGAACGTATATTGGAGCTCGCCACTCTTGTAACAGACTCGGAGCTCAATCTTATTGCGCAGGGGCCCGTGATTTATGTCCGGCAAAGTGAAGGCCTGATTGCCGGGATGGACGAGTGGAACACCAAGCATCACAATGAGTCCGGGTTGATTGATCTGGTTCGTGAGAAAGGGATTAGTGAGCGTGAGGCGGAGCACTCAACACTTGCGTTCCTGAAGGAACACACCACTGCAGGGGTATCGCCCTTATGTGGAAACAGCATCGGTCAGGATCGAAGATTCCTGGTGAAGTACATGCCCGAGTTAGAGAATTTCCTGCATTACCGTAATCTGGATGTCAGCACCGTGAAGGAGCTGGCAGTGCGATGGCGACCCGATATCGCGGCCAGTCATCAAAAAAAAGGTGCTCACCGGGCGCTGGATGACATCGTGGAATCGATTGAAGAGTTAAAGCATTATCGGGCACATTTCTTCAAGATGAGCTGATAAGGCGCTGATGCTGGCTGATTGCCCATTCAATGTGATGATCTACCAGTGTTGAGTACCCTATCCGGCTCTCCAGTGCTGCTACCACAACCCCGCGGGACGAAGTCTCTCCAGTAGCGCTTGCTTTAAAATCAATATTTCCCAAACCAATGGCAAGGTTTCGAAGCCATCCTTCATAGCCCGTACGCCTTATGGCAGAGCCTTCCGTATTCTTTAGAAACTCCTGCTCGCTCCAGCTAAAAAGATTAAGAAGGTCAGCTGCATCAAGTCCGTGTCGCGGCTTGAAGTCTGGTTCGGAGGACTGCTTTGCGTATCGATTCCATGGGCATGTCAGCTGGCAATCATCGCAACCAAAGACCCTGTTACCCATTGGTTTTCGAAGCTCCAGGGGTATAACGCCCCTGTGTTCAATTGTTAGATAAGAAATACATCGTCTTGCGTCCAGCGTGTAAGGCGCAACGATTGCTTTTGTCGGGCATATATCAATACAGGCCGTACATGAACCACAGCGATTGGTTTGTGTGCTGGGGCTTTGGGTAAGTGGGAGGTTGGTGAGGATTTCGCCCAGGAAAAACCAGGACCCCTCCTTTTCGTTGATTAGTAAAGTATGTTTTCCGATCCACCCCAGCCCTGACTTCTCTGCAAGCGCCTTTTCAAGGATCGGTGCACTGTCGGTAAAAACGCGTGAATCAAAGTCATGGAAACCCAGGTTCTCGCAATGATCACTGATCTTTTTGACCAGGCGTTTTAGTTTGTTGCGGATTACTTTGTGGTAATCCCTCCCAAGTGCATACCTCGAGATGTATGCCTTGTCTGCCCGCGCCAGAATTTCTTCAGGTGCTGGCTGCTTTTGCAGATAATCAATTCTAACGGTAATGATCGAATGAGTGCCCGGGTGTAGAAGTTTGGGTTGCCAACGCATGCTTCCGTGCCGGGCCATGTACTCCATCTCGCCGTGGTATTCATCATCCAGCCAACGCTGCAGTCGGTTCCTATGGTCTTCGAGATTGATATCTGCAACGCCGACTCCAGAGAAGCCGAGTTCCCGTCCCCAACCAGGCAGCAGGCCTTTGAGTTCTTCCCAGTCAACTTTTTGGTGGTGATTCAGTGTCATTTTTCGAGGAATCTCAGGGTTAATCTCAGATAAAGGTGGGCATTGTCCTATAATCAGGGTTTGAATGTAGGTGAACAAGAGCGTGACTTCAATCTATCTGGCGCAGCAGGTTCGTGAACTCGATCGGATAACCATCGAGGAAAAGGGTGTCCCAGGCATCAAATTGATGCGTAGCGCGGCGCAAGCCTGTGTGGATGTTCTGCTGGAGCAGGCATCCTCTCCTGGGAAAGTCAGTGTTTTGTGTGGTTCAGGTAACAATGCTGGGGATGGTTTCATCATCGCCGGATTGCTGGCGAACAGGGGAATTGAAGTGACCGTCGGCCTGGTTGGCAAAGTCCCTTCGGGGGAAACAGATGCCGGGAAGGCTTACGGATACTGCCGTGAGGCGGGCGTCGAAATACTTACCGCTGAACTTTCGCTGCAAAATTCAGCATTCGTCGTGGATGCGTTACTGGGCACTGGATTAATTGGTCCTGTGAGACCTGAGTATCAACAGGTCATTTCAGCGGTTAACTTGCACGACTGTACCGTGCTTGCGGTAGACCTTCCTTCTGGGTTGTGCGCCGATACGGGTAACATTCTGGGTGCGTGTATAAAGGCCGACATGACAGTCACTTTCATTGGGCGGAAGCTTGGGTTGCTAACCAATGATGGCCCGGAGGTGGTGGGGGAGCTTAATTTCGCTGATCTTTCGGTACCGAGTAGTGTCTTTGATGCAATCGAACCCAGTGTGCGGATGTTGAGTTATGAAGACCAGATCCGAAAGCTGCCTGTTAGAAACAGGAACGCGCACAAAATGAACCATGGCCATGTGCTGGTTGTCGGTGGCGACCAGGGTATGGCAGGTGCTGTCGCTATGGCTGCCGAGGCCGCTATGTATTCCGGTGCGGGTCTTGTTTCTGTGGCAACACATCCAACAAGCGTCAACTCGCTGGTGGCGAGGCGACCGGAGGTGATGACCAAAAGTGTGACGACACCTGATGAACTGAAAGCGCTGATTAACCGGGCAACGGTTATTGTCGTGGGGCCCGGTCTTGGTAATGAGAGTCTTGGTAATGAGAGTCTTGGTGGTGATAGTGCCTGGGGTTCTGAACTGTTTGATATCGTGCTCGAGTCTGAACTTCCCATGATTATTGATGCGGATGGCTTGAATCGATTGAGCCGCTTGCCACAACAGTCACCAGGAAGAGATAACTGGATTTTGACACCGCACCCTGGAGAAGCCCGTAGCCTCTTGGGGAAGAACGTTCAGGTGAACCGATTAGCCTCAGTTAAACAATTGCAGGAAAAGTACGGCGGGGTTTGCCTGCTCAAAGGCGCGGGCACGTTAATAGCCAGTCGCCATGGTGTATGGCTTTGTCCCTATGGGAATCCAGGCATGTCGGTTGCCGGGATGGGGGATATCCTGTCCGGGATTATTGGAGGCCTGGTTGCCCAGGGGCTGGATATGAACGACGCTGCCTGTCTTGGCGTTACTGTGCATTCGCTCGCAGCAGACAACATTACTGCAAGGCAAGGTGAGCGTGGTTTGCTCGCTACCCAGCTTTTGCCTGAAATAAGAAAGCTCCTTAATCGCATGCCGGGTTAACTAAACCAGATGATAAAATTTGAACTCACGAGTGAAAAAGAGATGCTTGGGCTGGGCGCAAGGCTGGCGAGGCTGTTGTGTGGCGAAGGCGTGGTTCACCTCAGCGGGGGCCTTGGTGCGGGGAAAACGACTTTATGCAGGGGCATACTGCGAGCCATGGGTCATTCAGGAGCAGTTAAAAGTCCAACGTTCACCCTCGTTGAGCCTTACCAGATTTCAGACTCAGAGGTTTATCACTTTGACCTCTACCGCCTGGCCGATCCAGGGGAGCTGGAATATATCGGTATTGATGAATACTTCGGCAACAACAAACTATGTCTGATTGAATGGCCTGAGAAAGCCATAGGCTATCTGCCGCAGCATGATCTGGAGATTACCATTGATGTATTGGACGAAAAGCGGATCATAGGCGTCAGGTCGAACTCACAGAGCGGCGATAAAATTTGTACCCAGCTAATCGAGGTAGACGAATCAGCCTAGGGCGATTGCTGTGGGCAGCGGCAATGGTCATGCTGGTTTGTCCGTCAGGAACTTCAGCCGAGCAGACAGGAGCTTCAGCCTCGCAAACAGGAGCTTCAGCCGCGCAGACCGACATCGATGGTCTTAGGGTTCATCCATCACCGGGAAAAACTCGAATTGTGTTTGACCTCGGTCAACCCGTTGAGCATAAAATATTCCCTCTGCGAGACCCTCTTCGGCTTGTGATCGACATTTCCTCCGCGCGGTTCAGTTCGGATGTGAGTAATCTTGTTCTGGAGCAGACCTCCATCCGTCAAGTCCGGACCGCAAGCAGAAACAACGGCGAAGATATTAGGGTTGTCCTGGACCTGAATGAGGAAGTTCGACCAAACTCCTTTGTGTTGCAACCAGTCATGCAGTACGGCCATCGCCTGGTGATTGATCTCCACGGAAAGGATCAGCGGAGCCTGACAGTCGCCCCTAAATCTGCGCGGACCTTAGCGAAAATGAGGGATGTGATCATTGCTATCGACGCGGGTCATGGTGGTGATGATCCGGGTGCCGTAGGACCTGGCAAGCTATTCGAGAAGGATGTTGTACTTGGAATCGCCAAGAAGCTTCATGGCCTGTTTGAGCAGGAGCCTGGGTTCAGGTCGAAACTGATTCGCGAGGGTGATTACTATGTTGCACTGCGTAAACGAACAGAGATAGCTCGTAGCAGTCAGGCAGACGTTTTTTTATCGATTCACGCCGATGCCTTCAAGACATCAAAGGTGAGTGGCGCTTCGGTTTATGCTATTTCCCAAAAAGGAGCCACCAGTGAAGCCGCCAGATGGCTTGCAGAGAAAGAGAACAGGGCTGACCTGATAGGTGGCGTGGGGAGCGCCCTGGAAGATAAAGATGATCTGTTGGCTGGTGTGCTGATGGATCTGTCAATGACAGCAAGCCTCTCGTTCAGTCTGGAAATGGGCAGTTCGGTGCTCAGTAACCTGAAAAAAGTGAACAAACTGCACAAGAACACGGTTGAACAGGCAGCCTTTGCTGTCCTTAAGTCGCCAGATATTCCATCACTGCTCATTGAGACTGGGTATATATCAAACCCCGAGGAAGCGAGAAAGCTGGCCACCCGAAGTCACCAGACCAAACTAGCGAATGCAATATTTGAGGGTGTAAAGGCCTCCATGCAATCGAGCCCACCCTATGGTTCTTACCTTGCGTGGGTTAAGCAAGGTAAGAGTGACGAGGTGAAAACCCACGTCATTGAAAGAGGCGATACGCTGTCCGAAATCGCCGAACGTTATCGGGTACCCTTTAGGAAATTGAAGGACTTTAATGGTCTGCGCAATGATACTATTCATCTTGGTCAAAAACTGAAGATTCCTCCGGGATAACTTCGCGAAAGAGGGGTTAATGCATCAAAGAATCACACAACTCGATACGCGTCTCTCAAACCAGATTGCTGCAGGTGAAGTCGTGGAACGGCCGGCTTCCGTCGTCAAAGAGATGCTTGAGAATTCACTGGATGCCGGTGCGACCAGGATAGAGGTCGATGTTGAGGCCGGGGGTGTGAAACTCATTCGTGTTCGCGATGATGGCAGAGGAATTCACAAAGACGACCTGAACCTCGCGCTGGCGCGGCATGCCACCAGCAAGATTAAGGATCAGGGTGACCTTGAGGCCATTAAGACGCTCGGTTTCCGTGGTGAGGCGCTGGCCAGCGTGGCGTCAATATCCCGGCTAAAACTAACGGCTAACACGCAGGAAGACACCTCATCCGGGTGGAGTGTTCAGGCATCCGGCGCAGACATGCGGATGGAAATTGCACCGGCGCCTCATCCCCGCGGAACGACTGTTGAAATACGAGAGCTGTTCTTCAACACCCCCGCCAGAAGGAAATTCCTTAGAACCGAGAGAACTGAGTTCCTGAAAGTGGAAGAGGTTGTTCGTAAAGTCAGCCTTAGCCATCCTGGGGTCAGTTTTGTCCTGAGTCACAATGGAAAAACAACGAAGCAATATATTGGTGACGATGAGGAGCACCGCGTTGCCAGTGTGTTTGGTAGTGCATTTCTCGAGAGTTCAGTCTTCTTCTCTCAGGAAAGGGGGGGTATGGAGCTCCGGGGCTGGATTGGGTTGCCAACCTACTCACGCAGTCAGGCGGATCAACAGTTCTTTTTTGTTAACGGGCGCATCATTAGGGACAGGGTGGTTACCCACGCGGTTAAGCAGGGCTATGCAGATGTCCTGTATCACGGTCGAAACCCTGTTTATTGCCTGTTTCTCTCGGTTAACCCCCGGCTGGTTGATGTGAACGTGCATCCAACTAAATGTGAGGTTCGGTTCCGTGAAAGCCGTGATGTCCATGATTTTATCTTCCGGACAATCCACCATGTTTTGGCAGATGTACGCCCGGAAGAGCCGGTAGTCGGTGAAGCGGATCCGCGTTCCGCAGGAGTCCCGGGAGGAGCGGTCCCCTTGCAGGCGCCGATATCCTTCGGGGGGCGATCGGGGTCGCAAGGGGTCCGGGACCCACAAATGTCTGTATACCGCGAAATGTTCGCAAAAGATCCTGTTGCGGGGTTTCCTGAATCCGACGACATCACGATGCCACCGCTTGGCTATGCCGTTGCCCAGCTTCACGGCATCTATATCCTTTCGGAAAATAAGGCCGGACTTATTCTTGTTGATATGCACGCGGCGCACGAGCGAATTACGTACGAACACATGAAGACTGCATGCGATGCTGAAGGAATCCGTAGTCAACCAATGTTGGTGCCCCTTTCTATTGTTGTAAGTGAAAAAGAAACTGATCTGGTTGATGAGCACGGCGCCGAGTTTTCTGCGTTGGGCCTTGAGCTCGAGCGGGCGAGTGAGGAATCCATCATTGTGCGCGCGGTGCCAACACTGCTCGCGAAGAGCGATGTAGAACAATTGGTGCGTGATGTCCTTTCTGATCTCTCTGAATATGGCCAGAGCGCGCGGATTGAGCAACACCGGGACGAAATCCTTTCAACGATGGCCTGCCATGGTTCCGTTCGAGCAAACAGGCGATTAACCCTTCCGGAAATGAATGCCTTGCTGCGCGACATGGAAGAAACCGAACGATCCGGCCAATGCAATCATGGACGACCAACCTGGTGCGAAATGAGTCTGGCAGAGCTTGATAGTTTATTCCTGAGAGGCCGGTAAG
>Ga0302137_1001628_pt1 | contig 10192 bp, 5 predicted proteins | sample CBN3_SCM_MG_FD_203127 | JGI IMG/M metagenome (GOLD analysis project Ga0302137, IMG submission 203127) | Marine microbial communities from Western Arctic Ocean, Canada - CBN3_SCM | ecosystem: Environmental > Aquatic > Marine > Oceanic | place: Canada: Western Arctic Ocean | collected 2017-09-15 | reverse complement strand
AGATTTGGATCTTATTGGCGAGGTACGCTAGAGGCGGAGATTTCGAGAAGAAGATGAAGAATAAAACAACAAACGAAGAAAACGGCGAGGGCGACAAGATGGAAACGAATGGAGAAGATGAAAAGGAACAACATAAACTCAAGAGCGACGAATCATCCGCCGCTGCCATGGCGTTTTTAGTTCGACTTTCGTTTCAACACCCGGGGCGCAAATATTCCAAAGCGAATCTCTCCGAGGCGGAAAGACGCGTGGCGAGTCATTTAAGCGCTTTAGGCGTTTTATACGAAAATGAAGACGATGAAAACGACAACAACTGGTACGTGCCTACCGTTTTATCGGCTGGTTTATCGAGCGTTTCGACGACGTCTTCGGCGAAATCGGCGTTAGCGCGCATCGACGGACACATCATCGTGGAGACGAATTTCAGAGTGTACGCGTACACTCACTCTGAACTAGAAACGGAAGTTTTACGTCTATTCACTCGACCGGATTACAAACTTCCAAACGCGTACGTCGGTATGATTACGCGAGATTCTATTCTAGACGCCATGCGTGCCGGTATATCGCCCGATCAAATCGTAAACTATCTCCAAACGCGAGCGCACCCGAGGTGTACGATCGGTAAGAGACCAAACCATCCGGCGGTACCGCCGACGGTGTGCGACCAAATCCGTCTCTGGGCGCGCGATTTGTACAGAGTGAAAGCCGATGATTGCGTCATGTACACGGATTTCCCAATGCAAGGCAATCAGTTCCAAGATGCCGTCAACAACGCGAGAAACGTTGGCGCTCAAATTCTTTGGATGGACGAAACCAAGAGAAGATTCGCGGTTGATGCAGATTCGCACGAACGATTGAAAGTGTTTTTGTGATTAAAGGACGCCGCGTTAGATATCCTAGAGTTAGAGACAAATAGACATACTGACACGGTATACAGATAGATAGTAACGTTATGTATAACAAAAAGTACCAGTAAAGTAAAGCGTAGATTACTACCTTTATACTGATTTTAAAATCTCTCTTTCTCTCTCTCTCTTTATAAGAAGTTTACTTCGCCTGAGCGCCACCGTTCGAAGTCGGCGTCGCGACGATGGGATGTTCAAAACTCAATCGCGATCTCAAGCACAAATGATCGCTCGGTTGCGTTTTCGACGGTAACCCCACGACCCCTTCTCCAAACCCGTTTTGTTGCGGCTCTACTCTAGAAACAATCTTTGCGCCTCTGTGCGCGGAGTACATGATATAATCCGACACTCGTTTACTCGTTCCGTTCTTGAAGAAACCGAGTCTGGTTTTAAACGTCGTAAAAAACGGCTCCTCTCCTTCTAATTGTTGTTGTTCTTGTTCTCCATTCTTACTGCTATTGCTCGTTTCTAAATCCTCGTACGCGGATTTTAAACCTCTCCCTCTCAAGTGCTCCATGCACGGCTCCTCCGGCGTGGCGTTAAAATCGCCGCACACCACAATCTGCACGGTGTTGATGTTCGAACATTGCGCCACGCAAAACGCGTTCAATCTCGAGCACATCTCCTTCGCTTGATTTACTCTGGTCACCACTCTATCCGGCGACTGCCCGCTCTCCAAGTGCGCGTTGATCACCACCACTTCTTGTCTCGTCAATGACTTCTTCATGATCAACCGCGCGAACAACACTTTGGCGTCTTGCTCCTTCGTTTCCGCCGTCGTCGAGACGTGCATCCCTACCAACTCCACCGTTTCCCGCTTACAAAATATAGCCAGACCATCTTTCAACTCGTTGGAAAACTTTTGGCACGGCGACCACTTATCTTCGCGATAGATGCCAAAATACCCTCTCTTTTGCATCTCCGGTTCGAAAAAATCGTAATAATGGTCGCACTCTTGGACGCAAATCACGTCTGGATTGGACGTCGAATCATTCTCGTTGTTGTCTCGTTCTGCTTCTTCTTCTCTCGGGAAAATCTTCTTCAATATTTTCCCGGCTCTGTTCTCGAACACCAAGTCCTCGTTCTGCGAGGAAAACCCAGCCTCGTTCCCACTCAAAGCGTCCGCGAGAATATTGTAACTCACAAACGTCAAACTCGTGCTCGGGTCGATGGATTTCGAGTACGAAGACGAACTGTTGTGTCTTGGCCCCATGCACATCCAAGACGGGAGCAACACGTTGGCCATTTTTATTTATACGTATGATCACTTGAAAAAAGAACAGAGAGAGATCTTCTCCTCGATGTGTGTGTAAATAAGCAAGAGCGCGTCTCTTTTAAGACTTAATTAATTAATGGAGAAAATTGGAGTGATCAGATGAGAGACGTTTTTTGAGGAGCAGTCACACAAAAAAGTGATTTTTAGAGCAACGAGTTGAAAGCATTCACCCAAGAAGAAAAAACTCTTGTTTCTCTCTCTCTTTTCCAGTATATATATAATAGGAGTTTTTGGTTGCGTACTGCGTCCTTTTGAAGTTGAGATACACTCTGACAGAGAGTGTATTGTATATATTGCTCTCTACTAAACTATGCGCTACTATTTGATGCTACTCTATCTACTACGCTGCTATTGCTATATACCACATCTCTCTCGTTTCGTATATTTTACGAGTATTCTTCGTTTTACTACAGTATTCTTAATCCGCTTTCCAGAGCGCTTTCGAGGAGACTTTTATTAGCCTCCTCCTTTTCCTTTTCTTCTTCCATTTTGCGCTCGTTTTGGTGCTCGACGAACCGTTCCATTTTCACGCGATGTTCTCTCGCAATCAGCGCCATGTTAATTACCCGACTACTACTCGTCTCATCATCATCACGGTTGTTCTCTCCTTCCTTCTCTTCGTTTTCTCTGTCCTTCTCTCCTCCTCTTTCCTTCTTCTTCTTAAACGTCTCCGTGGCGTTGATCAGCACCACGTTCAACTGCTTATCGACGCACCCTAACGTCCCCGTAAATACACGTCCATCCGTGACGAACACGCGAACGGTCGTGCCTGTGTCAACGAAATGTCGCATCTGCTCCATCGCCTCCTTCACCGATGATGATGATTCTTTTTTGTTTGTAATACACGATTCAGACGACGACATGTAATAATAATAATCGCGATATTATTAGTACTAGTATGTGTGTTTCTAATAATAATATTGTAGTGTGATTTTAGCAGTTGATTATGGTATGAGATGGTTTGTGTATATGTCTGTGTGTACTACTAATAATGAAGAGAAAACTTGGGGAAAAACCCGTTTTGGATAAAAAAAAGCGGCAGAAAAAAGGGTGCTCTTTGACGACGATTCAGACGACGACGATTGAGATGATGATGTCAACTATGAATAATACCACGACTACCGCTTCTTCTTCTTTGTCTTTTTTGTCTTCGCGCTGTAGGAGTGCAAAAAAGAACAACAACAACAACAACACGAAAGAAGCGATTTTCCACCAACGAGAAGAAACGAGACAACAACATCAACAACAACGAAGGAGGAGGAGGAGAAGCGCGACGACAACAAACGCGGCGGCATCGGGGACGAAAACAGCCGGAGAACAACAAAATCTCTCGGCGTTAGAACAGTCGGAATTAATCGACGATACCGAAGATTTCCCGATCGATGCGAACACTGCGTTCGAACCGACGATTGGTATCGAAACGCACGTGCAGTTGCAAACGAAAACGAAGGCGTTTTGTGGATGTCGATACTCTTACGGCGCGAACGCGAACACGCAGATTTGTCCGATATGCATGGGACATCCCGGGACGTACCCGAAACTGAGCGAAGAGGTTGTGGAGAAAGGCGTGCAGATTGGTGTAGCGTTGAATTGTAAAATCCGCGAGGTGAGCAAGTTTGATAGGAAGCAATATTTTTATCCGGACTTGCCGAAAGGGTACCAGATTTCTCAGTTCGACGAGCCGTTGTGCGAACACGGGAACATTAAAGTTGTCATTCCAGTGGAAGAAGGTGGGGGAGAAGCAACGATTGGGATTACGCGCGCGCATTTAGAGGAAGACGCGGGGAAATTGAACCACGTGGGCGGGTCCGGGAACGTCTCCACGGCGACGCACTCGTTGGCGGATTATAACCGAGCCGGTGTCGCTTTGTTAGAGATTGTCACCGAACCTGACTTTAAAAACGGGAAAGAGGTTTCCGCCTACGGCCAAGAGTTGCGAAGAATCGTTCGATATTTAAAAGCATCGGATGGGAACTTGAACGAAGGCTCCATGCGATGCGACGTCAACGTGAGCGTAAAACCAGTCGGGAGAAAACGATTCGGCACAAAAGTCGAGGTGAAAAATATGAACTCGTTCAATGCGATGGCTCGAGCGATCGATTACGAAATCGAGAGACAGGAAAAGTTGTACAAGGAAGGACGAGGCGATGAGATTGTTCAAGAAACGAGAACGTGGGACGACCAAAATCAGCGAACGGTGACCATGCGCAAAAAAGAGGGCTTGGCGGATTACCGATACTTCCCCGAACCGGATTTAAATCCACTCGTGTGTTCGCAAGCGTACGTCGCGAACGTTCGAAAGGAAATGCCAGAGTTGCCGAACGAAATTCGCGACAGGTATAAAGCGTTAGGGTTACCGAACGGGGACGTACAAGTTCTCGTGGAGGATGAAAACTTGGTTCGCTTTTACGACGAGATTTTATCCGCGAATTCTAGAAGTAGCGAAGAAAAAGAAGTCAACATCTCGAAACAAGCCGCGAACTGGTTAACGAACGACTTATTAGCCTTCGTAAAGAACGAAAAGTTAGCCACGCCGTACGATTTAAAGTTAAATCCAGAGGAAATCGCGGAGTTTTGCTTCCTCATTGAAAACGGCGAGATTTCCGGCAAAATCGGCAAAGACATCTTGCCCGAGTTGTTACTCAACGGCGGTTCTCCTCGCGCGCTCGTCGAAGAGAAAGGCTTGATGCAAATAAGCGACCCGGCGGAGATTGAAAAGATTGTTCAAAAAGTCTTGGATATGAATCCAAACCAGCTCGAGCAGTACCGATCGGGGAAGACAAAGTTGAAAGGTTTCTTCGTCGGCGCGTGTTTGCGAGAAAGCAGAGGCCGAGCCAATCCGACGTTGACCGATGACATTTTGATGCGTAAATTAGAGGAATAATAATGTGATGTTTATTTTCTGCAAAAAAACGATGCTTTGTGTTCGTTCGATCCTTTTTTTTCCTTTCTGTGTGGAGGAGACTTTCTTTGTGTGAAAACAAAGGAAGATCTCTTCTCTTTTTCCGCCTAAAAAAAGTAAAAAAGTGGACGACGTGGCTCTTCCGCAACCGTCGTTTAAGGAGAAAGAAAAAAAAAGATTAGATTAGATATCCGTTTTATCGGATCATAAAGTAAACGCGCGCGCTCTTTAAGAGTAAGAAGCACTAGTCGCCTTTGCTTTCTTTCTCACTCACTCTCTCTTTTTTTAACATCATGTCACGCCGTGGTGTTTCTGCGCTCCTCCGCCGCGCGTTGGCGCAACCAGCTTCGGCATCTCCTTCCTCTTTTGGAGCCGCATCGTCGACGTCGTTGTTCTCGACGAAAACCATCGGATCCACTTCTTTCACGAACGGGAAGGTGAAAGTCGTTTCCGCGGCGTTGAAGAACAACAACAACGCATCCTTCAACAAGATTTTTTCCAGACAAATCTCGGTGGAATCTTTGGGTCCGTTGGATACGTTCGAACGCAGACACAACTCGGCGTCGAAGGAAGAAGCCGAAGAGATGGCTCGCTTCGTTGGGTTCAAGTCTGTTCGAGAGCTCATCGACGCGACGGTGCCAGATAACATTAAAGCGCCGCAAGCGTTGAACTTAGGTTCCGAGGAATACAACAGAGGCTATTCCGAGACTGAGTTTTTGGACATGTTCAAGAAGATGGCGGGTAAGAACAAAGTCTTCAAGAACTATTTGGGTACCGGGTACCACGGAACGCACGTGCCGCAAGTGATTTTGAGAAACATCTTGGAGAATCCGGGTTGGTACACGCAATACACGCCGTACCAAGCGGAAATCTCCCAAGGTCGTTTGGAATCTTTGTTGAACTTTCAAACCATGATTTCTGATTTGACGAAGATGCCGTTGTCCAACTCTTCTTTGTTGGACGAAGGGACCGCGGCGGCTGAGGCGATGACGATGTGCTCCGCCATCGCGAGAGGTAAGAAGCCGAAGTTTTACGTTTCGAACAAGTGCCACCCGCAAACGATCGAAATTTGCCGAACGAGAGCGGACGGTTTGGGTTTGGAAATTGTCGTCGGCGATGAAGCGACTTTTGATTACAACGACAAGCAAGTGTGCGGCGTTATGGTGCAGTACCCGGCGACGGACGGCTCCGTCTTGGATTACTCCGACGTTGTCGAAAAAGCGCACAAAGGGGGCATGAAGGTTGTCGCTGCGTGCGATATCTTGGCTTTGACGCAGTTGAAGCCTCCGGGAGAGTGGGGAGCGGACATGGTTGTCGGCTCTGCGCAAAGATTTGGCGTGCCGTTGGGCTACGGCGGTCCGCACGCGGGCTTCTTGGCGACCACGGAAGAGTACAAGCGTTTGATGCCAGGGAGAATTATCGGTATTTCCGTCGACGCGGATGGGAACCCGTGCTTGAGAATGGCGATGCAAACGAGAGAACAGCACATTCGCAGAGACAAAGCGACGTCGAACATTTGCACGGCGCAAGCGTTGTTGGCGAACATGGCGGCGATGTACGCCATCTACCACGGCCCGAAAGGCTTGGACGACATCGCCAAAAAGGCGCACGGCTTGGCAAAGATCTTCGAAGCAGGCGCCACGAAGATGGGCTTCCACGGGCCGGCGAACCCGTACTTTGACACGGTGACTTTGAAATGCCCGAGTGGCGCGGATGCCGTCGTCGCCTCGTGCGCCAAGGCGGAAATCAACATCCGTAAGTTAGATAACGACCACGTCGCCGTCGCGTTTGACGAAACGACCACGTTGGAAGATGTCGACGATTTGTTCAAGGCGTTTAACGGCGGTAAGTCGACGGATTTCTCCGCGTCGTCCTTGGCACCGTCCGTGAACGTTGAAGAAACGAAGTTTACCAGAAAGTCCAAGTACTTGACGCACCCGGTGTTCAACATCTATCACTCCGAGCACGAAATGGTGAGATATATCGCGAGATTGGAACAGAAAGATTTGTCCTTGGTTCACTCCATGATTGCGTTGGGTTCGTGCACCATGAAGTTGAACGCGACGACAGAAATGGCTCCGATCACGTGGCCGGAACTCGCCAACATTCACCCGTTTGTGCCGAAAGAACAAGCTGAAGGTTACGCCGAGATGTTTAGAGATTTGACCAAGCAATTGGCCAACATCACCGGCTTCGACGACGTTTCATTGCAACCAAACTCTGGTGCTTCCGGTGAATACGCCGGTTTGATGGCCATCAGAGCGTACCACCAATCTCGCGGTGATCACCACAGAGACGTGTGCATCATCCCGGTTTCTGCGCACGGCACTAACCCGGCGTCGGCGGCAATGTGCGGCATGAAAATTGTTGTCATCGGTACCGATGAAGCCGGTAACGTCAACATGGACGAATTGAAGGCGGCTGCGGAGAAGCACTCTGCGAACCTCGCGGCGTTGATGATCACGTATCCGTCCACGCACGGTGTCTACGAAGACGGTATTCGTGAGATTTGCGATACGATCCACGCGCACGGCGGTCAAGTGTACATGGATGGTGCGAACATGAACGCTCAAGTTGGCTTGACGTCCCCGGGCATTATTGGCGCGGATGTTTGCCACTTGAACTTGCACAAAACGTTTTGCATCCCGCACGGTGGCGGTGGCCCGGGTATGGGACCGATTGGTATCAAGGCGCACTTGATGCCGTTCATGCCAAACCACCCGTCCGAGAAGGACTTCGGTGCCTTGCCAGTTGGTGGGGACAAGCCGTTCGGCACCGTCTCCGCGGCTCCGTACGGTTCTGCGTTGATCTTGCCGATTTCTTACGCGTACATCAGCATGATGGGCGCCGAAGGCTTAAAGGTTGCCTCTGAAAGAGCCATCTTGAATGCCAACTACATGGCGAAGCGCTTGGAGAACCACTACCCGGTTTTGTTCAAGGGTAAGAACGGCACGTGTGCGCACGAGTTCATCTTGGACATGCGTCCGTTGAAGGACACCGCTGGCGTTGAAGTCGAAGACATCGCGAAGAGATTGATGGATTACGGCTACCACTCGCCGACCATGTCGTGGCCGGTCTCCGGTACGCTCATGATTGAGCCGACTGAATCCGAGTCTAAGCAAGAATTGGACAGATTTTGCAACGCAATGATTGCTATTCGTAAGGAAATCGCGGACATCGAATCCGGTGCCGCTGACAAGGAGAACAACCTCTTGACGAGAGCGCCGCACACGGCTGCGTCCATCGCCGCCGAGTGGGACAGACCGTACTCCAAGCAAGATGCCGTCTTCCCGGCGGACTGGGTCAGCCAGTCCAAATTCTGGCCGACGAATGCTAGAGTCGACAACGTGTACGGCGATCGTAACTTGGTCACGACGCACGCTGCCATCGAAGAAGTTGAATCTGCGTAAAAAACGTAATTTTTGTGAAAACATGTTTTGCGAGAGATTGTACCAAGTAGAGAAGAAGAAAAAGAGAATGAGAAGCATAAACCGAGTATCCTATATACTATACTACCATATTAATAATCATCATTTCTACTACTAAAACTATAAAGTCATCGACTGTTAAGCACGTTCGATGTCCCTTCCTCTACACGCTCGCGTACGCCTTGAACGCCGAGTCGTATAAGCTTTCTCTTTCTTGGCGCACGCCCGACCAACCTCTCGCGTTCCCGCTAATCTCTCGTCCATCCTCTCTCGTATACGTAGCACCAACAATATATGACGCCACAATAACGAAAATACCGAATCCTAAGGCGCCTTGAAGTACTTCGTTCTTGCTCATTTTGAGCGAGGAAATATCGAGTAACGTTTTGAATGTCTTTCTTGTTTCTTCTTCTCCTTCTACTTGCCCGGTTGGCGCCGCCGTATTAATCTCTTCTTGGACAACTTTTTCTTCTTCTTGATCTTGTTCTGTTTCTTTCCTCTCAGCGATGACCTTCTTTACAGCTGAAGGCATTGGTACGTTCAGATTCTCCCACGTAAACCGACGATTCCCGCCCGGCCAGTAGGTCGTGGCCTCTACCAAACTCTCGACGTCCTCGCTTTCGTCCTCGCTGATATCAACATCGTTTTGTTGATTCGTCGTCGTCGTCTCCACTTGAGCTCCATCTTCCTCGGGGTTCGTCTGCTTTCGCTCTTCTTCTTCTCTGTCCTCGGTCAAATCCACCTCATCGATTGGGTTCGAAAAGCAACAATCCAAGAGAGTCGTCGTTCCCGTTTTCGAGCAACATCCGCCTTCCTCCTCGCAACAGGAGAGCAAAGAAGACGAAGAGCAACACCCCTCGTACGCGGGACCGGAAAAGATGTTGAACGTTTTCGTTTGTCCTTTGTCTTCTCCTCGTTCGTCGTCCTGTTTCTCTCTTTTTCCAACCTCCGCTTCTCTTTCTTCTTTGTCTTTGTCTTCTTCTTTTTCGGTGGTGGTTGTAATGAGAGGAAGTTGATGCGCGGCTTCATTTTTGGAATTCATCAACGTCAAAGTCGAGTTTGAATTGTTGTTTTCGATATCGTCGTCGGCAAAAACGAACGTCGTCGTCGTCAATGAGAAGAAGAAGAATAGCAGAAGGACTTTTACCGCACGTTTTACTGTCGTCGTCGGCATCATCGTTCTTCTTTTGCGCGGAAAGTGTGCGTGTCTTCCTTAAATGAGTCTACTACTCTTATAAGACTTTTTAGAAATTTTGTGTGGAAAGACTGCAGTTTGATATTCGTTGTTGTTCGGTATCTGTGATGATGAATGTACGACGTGTATGTGTTGTATACTTTTAGAACTACAAATGAGCAGCTATTGTTGAGTACGCTTGTGGTACTTTAAACCACTCAATTGACGATACCTCTTCTCGCACACATCGCATTCGTACGGCCTCTCGTTCGTGTGAATACGCTTGTGCTTTTTCAAATCACCAGATTCACGAAAAGCTTTATCGCACACATCACACTCGTACGGCCTCTCGTTCGTGTGAATACGCATGTGGACTTTCAAATTACCAGATTGACGAAAAGCTTTATCGCACACATCACATTCGTACGGTCTCTCGTTCGTGTGAATACGCATGTTCCTTTTCAAATTACCAGCTTGAGTAAAACTCTTCTCGCAAACATCGCACTC
>Ga0302137_1001617_pt1 | contig 10218 bp, 9 predicted proteins | sample CBN3_SCM_MG_FD_203127 | JGI IMG/M metagenome (GOLD analysis project Ga0302137, IMG submission 203127) | Marine microbial communities from Western Arctic Ocean, Canada - CBN3_SCM | ecosystem: Environmental > Aquatic > Marine > Oceanic | place: Canada: Western Arctic Ocean | collected 2017-09-15 | reverse complement strand
TTCCTCTGCCTCAGCCAATTAAAATTATTCTTGGCAACTTGGAGACTGCCAAAAGTGCCAAAAAATTATTTACTAAAAATGCGCAGGTTATTATTGGCTCCAGAAAATCTGGTTTCAAAAAAAAGGATTTGGAGTGCCTGCAGTATAAAAATAAGAATTTTTTAAAAGCATTTATGGAAGATTTATTGGTAAGGAATATCTCAAGCATTCTGGTGGAAGGTGGCCAAGAAACTTTAAATGCATTTATCAGCAATAATCTTTTTGATGAGTTGGTGCTATATACTGCACCCATTGTTTTAGGGAAAAAAAGTTTAAGTACGGTTAATCTTGAATCACCGCTCCTTATCAAAGAAGCCCAAAGACTTAAATTGCATAAAGTAGAAAAATTTGATACTGACGTTAAAACTACTTATTTTGCATAAACTAATTAATTGATTTGAAATATTTGAGATTTATATAAGACGATGGAATTCAACACTACCAAGGAACTCATTGACGATATAGCTGAAGGAAAAATGGTTATTCTGATAGATGATGAGGACAGAGAGAACGAGGGCGACTTGGTCTGTGCTGCTGAGTTAATCGACGATAAGAAGATTAATTTTATGATTAGCAAAGCAAGAGGATTAGTGTGCCTGCCTCTGTCTCCAGAAAAGTGTGACATGCTAAATTTACCAATGATGACCAATAATAATCGTGCTAAACATGGTACTGGCTTCACGGTATCAATCGAAGCAAAAGAAGGAATTACGACCGGTATTTCAGCAGTAGATAGAGCTTTGACAATTCAAGCTGCTGCAAACAAAAATGCCAAAGCAAGTGACATTGTTCAACCTGGACATATCTTTCCTTTGCGAGCATCAGAGGGAGGAGTTCTAAGTAGAGCTGGTCATACTGAGGCTGCATGCGATTTATCTAGACTGGCTGGATTGCAAGAGGCAGGAGTCATTTGTGAAATCATGAATGAAGACGGCAGTATGGCAAGAAGAGATGATTTGTTAGAGTTTGCAAAAAAATATGAAATGAAAATTGGCACTATTGCAGATTTAATTCAGTACAGAGCTCTAAAAGAAAAATCAGTAAAATTTGAATATTCAAAAAATGTTGAAATTCAAGGAATGTCGTTTGAACTATCTGCTTGGACAGATACTATATTTAATAATTTGCACCTAGCTTTTGTAAAAGGAGACATTGGTTCAGTAGATGCTCCATTGGTTCGTGTGCATGTTCCAAATACCCTTCATGATCTTGTTGGACTAGAGGAGTTTGGAGAAAGATTAGATATAAGAAAAGCACTGGCTAGAATTGGTCAAGAAGATTGTGGGGTATTAATTCTTATTGGAAATAATCAAGATCCAGACGGGATAATTAATAACTTAAAGGGAACGCAAACCACAATAGTTCCGGAAACCAAAACTGTAGGTATTGGTTCTCAGATATTAAAAGAGCTTGGGTTGACGAAAATTACACTTTTAGCAGCGCCTGTTAAATACCCCTCCTTGTCTGGTTTTGATCTAGAGGTTGTAGGGTTTGAGCAATGAGTGAAAATACGTTTGAATACAATGCTGTCAAAGCAGATACAACACAAAAAATTACAATTGTTGCTGCTAGGTGGAATATCGAACTTGTAGATGCATTGGTGAAATCTGCAAAAGAACATTTGACTCAAATAGGTTATGAGAATATATCAACGGTTTATGTGCCAGGATCATGGGAGTTAGTTCATGCCTCGCAAAATGCTCTGAAAGACAGCGATGGGGTAATTAGTTTTGGTGTTGTTATTCGTGGTGAGACCACTCACTACGAGCTCATTTCAGAAACAGTAGCGCAAGGCTTGATGCAAATTAGCATAGATGCAAATAAACCTCTTGCCTTGGGTTTGATAGCTACAGAAGACTTCGAACAAGCAAAACAAAGATGCGATCCGTCTGCTTTAAATAAGGGCAAAGAAATTGCTCAATCTCTTGCAGAAATGCTCTAGCCACAAATGTCAAAAAATCTAGGACAATATAAACAAGAGCTTCAAACACGGGAGTGTTTGGTCCAAGCAATCTATCAATACATTTTTAATGCCACTTCATTAAATTTACTGATTGATCAGTTCCTTGCAGAAAATACTCCGAAGAAAATTAATGTCCCATATTTCAAGCAACGACTGAAAAATGTCTTTGAACAAGCAGATGACTTAAAAGAAATAACAAGGAACCTCAAAAATACCGAAGGTGAGAATTTAGAAATGATTGATGAGGCTGTCTTATGGCTCGGCATGGTTGAGATTAGAGCAAATGAATTGCCTCATCCTGTTGTCATGGATGAATGTATTCGACTTGCGAAGAAATTTTCTAACCCAAATTCTTTTAAATTTATTAATGCGAAGTTAGACGAGTGGCTCAAGACAAACCAAGCTGACTGGCTCAAGAAGAGTAATTAACATATATTGGGCTGGACCAAGCTCGATGTTCAGCAGGTGCAACGCACCCTTCTCTATTCTCTTTAACACCTACCCTGCATATTTCAGTTTTTATACATTTTCCATTCGCATCAAATTCACACCCTAGTGGATCTGCTGATAGTGTTAGAGAAGGTTCCTCAATAGCACGAACGTAATAAACGGCATCTCTTCTACCAATTGAAAATTGCTCATCTTTAAATGAGATTTGACAACTCTCACTATTGCAAGGAAATGTTTTCCAAGCATCGTCTATAAGCCCCTCAATAGGCTCATTTTTATATTGTTGAGGCAAAATTTTAATCACCTCAATGCGAGTAATAACTCTTCTTTCATTGCTTGGGTTATAGCATTCTGAATTACATATCTTCTCAAGGCGCTCTTTAGTCAATCCACTGTTACTGTAATCAGGACAACCAGGTTTTTGCTTAAGAGATCCCGCAGCTTTTACAGTGAATACAGGTGATTGATTGCTATTAACTTCTCCTCCCATTGCCAGAGATTCAGATTGAATTTCTGCATCAAACCATAAAAGGATTCTTGGACCAGATGTTGCATAAACTTCTTTTCTTTCCAAAGCATCCCAAATTGATTGCCTGTTTCTAGAGGATGAGTGCGCTGCAACCAAACCACCTGACATAAAGTATGCGCTTGCCCTTTCGGCATCTGTCGCAATATTTAAATCTAAGATGCTGGTCAAGGAAGTGTTGCCAAGATCTACAAAGGAAGGTTCTAATTTGCCCTTGGGACGTCTGAGTGAGCCCAACTTTGCAAACAAGGGATCGTTGAAGCCATTGGCCTCTGTATTATAAAGACGATCAATTTCTTTATAGCCAGTTCCAGGTCGAGAACCATGATTATCACTTGAGCCGATAAACCCAAACTTAAAGCGTTTTGGATTTTGCTTATCAGTAAAATCACTTAAAGCTAGGACATACTGTGCGGAGCCTAGTGGCCTGTAGTTAAAAGATGGAAGAAAACAGTCATTGCATTGCCCGGCATTTAAAAAATCATCCGGAGAAGTTTCATTGACTGCTGCATATCCTGTTGGGCCCATTTGAGCAGAAAATAATTTTGTTTGGTCTACTAAATATTTACAAGTCTGCTCATCCATTCCAGAATCTTCACACCTTTTGGCCATGATTTTGCCTGCTTGCTGACAAGTGGGTATGAAATTTTCGGTTGCCTCTGAACAAAATATTTCTCCAGAGGAATTTGTGTTTGCATCATTCCATGTTCTATATTCTTCAGAGTTGCCATGCCCTGAATAAATTTCAAATAAGAATTGGGAATCGTCATCCTGAAAATCTTCTAGTTGTTTTTTCCAGTCCGATGTTGGAGGGGTGTAGAAACCCCATGTTGTTCCGTGAGGAATAACCATGTAAGGAGTCTCCCAGTCCTTCAATTTCTGAAAAAGAATATTTGGATTAGTTGCTTCTTCATAACAATTTAATGGAAGATCTTTTGTATTAACTCCCTCAGGACATATGGGCGTAGATTGAATTTCTTCAAAGAATTTATCGAATGCAAAAAACCTGCCTCTATTTTCAAAATCTAACGTTGCAGGCAAAGCAGACATAGTCCATGGCAATCCAAGTCTCATTACTAATGGGGCAACTCCCCCTGAACCAATTGCTCGTGGTGGAACCAAAGAATCTTCTGTTTCTAAAAACATCACATTTTTGTGTCCGTAGTGATTTTCAGGAGTCGGATCAACTTGAGTCCATTCCCACCCTAAAAAACTAACCAAGTCATCAGTACCCTCTGATAAGTTATTGCATTGCTGAATACTTTCTTTCGTATCAAGCCACTTTCTGGGTGTGCTTGCTTCAGCATGATCATTAATTGACCAAAAATCTAAAGCTGAGCAAAACCTTGCATAGTCACATGCATCTGCAATCGGAGAAGCCCCTTTTCCATTCATGAAAGGCAAAGACCACATAAATGCATCGGTTGAATAGGTTGTATGGACATGGAGATCACCAAAAAGAATCTGTTTATCGTCTAGAACTTCTAGCTCAGATTTTACAAGATTCACTCTGTTAGCTCGACCTTCAACAACATAGTTTGGAAGAACTTTACCTTCAATAACACCGGGGCCATCAAGACTGCCAAATAGTTTCAACACAGCTCCACCAAAGAAAATACATACGCTAAAAACTAGCAGCAATAAAAGTGAAGTAAAAAGTTTTTTCATCAGTACCCTGAAAAAATGAGCTTACGCTCTGTAAATAGTTTGATCTCTTGAAGGCCCAACTGAAACTATTCCAACTGGACAATCCAAAATACCTTCAATAAATATTATATAGTCCTGCGCGGCTTGAGGTAAATCGTTAAAATCCCTGATATCCGATGTTTCTTGCTCCCAACCAGGGAGCGTTTTATAGATTGGATTTTGCTCCTCGTCGTAATCAATACAAACTTTAATCTCTGTAAAACTATCTAAAACATCTAATTTTGTAATACACAATGTCGTTACAGAATTAATAAACACTATGGTTTCTAACGCTTTTAAGTCCAGCCAACCGCATCTTCTTGGGCGACCAGTTGTGGCTCCAAATTCATGGCCAACCTTTGCAAGTTGAGCTGCATTCTCATCAAATAACTCTGTGGTGAATGGTCCTTCTCCTACTCTTGTTGTGTAGGCTTTCGTGATACCAAGAATAGTGTCAACATACTTTGGTCCAACACCCAAACCAGTTGATAGTCCGCCAGCTGTAGTGCTTGAGGAAGTGACGTAAGGGTATGTCCCATGATCTATATCCAGCATTGAGCCTTGCGCACCCTCGAAGATAATCTTTTTATTTTCCTTAACCCAGCCTCTAAGTAAATCTTGTGTAGTAGCATGAAATTGATTGAAAAGACTTTGATGATTTTGAAGCTCTTCTAGCACTGAATTAAAGGGTACAGGCTGAGCATCGTATAGGTGAACTAAAATTTTATTGTGGTAATCAACAAGTTTTGCCAGCCTTGAGTTGAGTTTATGCAAGTCTTTTAAGTCACCAAAACGTATTGCTCTTCTGGCAACTTTATCTTCGTAAGCCGGACCTATGCCTCTTCCAGTTGTGCCTATGCCTTCGGACTTATCTCGGACTTTATCTATTGCTATGTGGGTTGGGAGAATGAGTGCACAGTCTCCACTAACATAAAAACGGTCAGTGAAATTTATTCCACTTTCTTCTAATTCACTTATTTCTTTTTGCAAGGCTGGCAAAGACAGCACCAACCCATTTCCAAGAACGCAGTGAACGGATGGGTGAAGAATACCAGAGGGCACAAGATGCAAAACCTTTTGCTCGCCATCTACCTTAAGTGTATGGCCCGCATTGTGGCCGCCTTGAAAACGACAGACAATCTCAGAGCTCTCTGCCAGGGCATCCACAATCTTACCCTTACCTTCATCCCCCCATTGCAAACCTAAAATAAGGGTATTGTTTCCCATTTATTTAAGGATTAGCAGGATTAGATTTATTGAGGTATTTAAAAAAGTCTGATTTAGGATCAATCAAAAGAACATCAGATTTATTATTAAATGTAGCTCCATAACCTCTTAAGCTTCTAGTGAATTCATAGAACTCTGGGTCTTGAGAAAATGAGTCAGCATAAATTGCTGCTGCCGTAGCGTCGCCTTCACCCCTAACCTCCTCTGATTCTTTGTATGCTTCGGCAAGAAGAATAACTCTTTCTTTATCTGCGGTAGAACGAATCTCATTAGATAACTCGTTACCCTCCGCTCGTAACTCCTCTGCCAAACGATTTCTTTCTGAGCGCATTCTCTCATAAACAGAATTACTAAGTTCTGGTGGGAGATCAATTCGCTTCACTCTAAAGTCTATTACTTCTATGCCAAGATCGGACACTGAGTTTCCTAAGTTATCCCTCATGTCTTTCATGAGCTGATCTCTTTCTCCAGAGACTAATTCTGTAACAGTCCTGCGTCCAAATTGATTTTTAAGTTCGAATGCAGTTCTTTGACCCAATAGATTATTTAGATTAATAAAACTTCCACTGGTAGCATCGTAAAAAGTTCTGACATCAGTGATTCTGTATTTTACAAAAGAATCAACGATCAAATATTTACTTTCTACCGTTAAGATTCTATTAGGCTCTTCATCCAAAGTCTGGAGCCTAGAATCGTATTTTTTAACATTCTGGATAATTGGTAATTTAAAATTCAACCCAGTTGGTAAGTTAGAGTTAATTGCCTCTCCAAACTGGAATACTATTCCGTCTTCTTTCTCATCGATAACAAATAGGCTATTAAGAACCATGGCTATAATAAGCCCGGCTAGAACTAAGAGATTGATACCTTTATTCATTAGTCTTCCTCCTGTGATTTATTTTGCTCAATGATTTTATCTAGAGGCAAATAAAGTAGATTATTACCCCCAGCAACATCGACCATTATTTTTGTAGAGTTACTGTAAAGAGTTTGCATAGAGTCAAGATAAAGGCGATCTCGCGTAACCTTTGGAGCTTTTTGATACTCTGTAAGCAATTTATCAAACCTTGCGACTTCTCCCTCTGCATTGGCTACGACTTCTTCGCGATAAGCTTCTGCAGCCTGAATTCTTGCAAATGCCTGCCCTCTTGCCTGAGGCACAATTGACAGACCATATCTTTCAGCTTCATTTTGTAATTTCACTTTATCCTCTCTGGCAGCAACCACATCGTCAAAAGATGCTTTAACGGCGGAAGGAGGATCGGTCTTTTCAATATTAACTTGTTGCACAACTAAACCTGTTTGATAAAGATCAAGATAGCTTTGCAATCTAGTGTCAACGTCCTGCGCAATAGTTTCACGGCCAGTCGTGAGAGTTTCTTCTAGCGTGTTGTCTCCAACGACGTGACGCAAGGAACTTTCAGTGGCTTCCCTTAAGCTGCTTTCTGGATCTTTTACGCTCAAAACAAAATCTTTTAAATTTTTAATTCTGTATTGCACTGAAACAGTTACATCAACTAAGTTTTCATCCTTAGTAAGCATATTTGCAGTTTGTGAATAACGTCTTGTAAGAGCGACATTTTCGACATACTTCTCATCAACACCGGCCAGCATAAAATTTAACCCCTCACCTGTTTCTTCGTAGTATTCACCAAACCTAAGAACAACAGCTCTTTCAGGGGAATCCAACTGGTAGACACACATGCTTGCATATAAGACGGCTAAGCCAAACAGGGCATAGAAGAAAGTTTTTTTAGTAGGAAAGTTAATTCCATTGTTTCCTGATGACCCATTAGAGCCTGAAGTCTGCTTACTAAACATCACGGAAAATTTCTTAATTAAGTCATCGAAAGAAATATCGTCCTGATTTTTTCTGCCCCAAGGGTCTTGGTCGTTTTTATTGTCTTGATTGTCCCAGTTCACAAAAGTACCTTTTAAAATAAAGTTTAATTATAAATACATTTTGGGGGTAAATCCTGACAATTAAAGGGTTTAAGCAAAATTAACTGCATTTTTTAAATGTTTGGTTGCTTGATTGAACTCATCAATATCAAAGGCATGCAAATTCTCCCAACCTCTTAGCCAAGTGCATTGACGCTTTGCTAATTGTCGAGTGGCATAAAGAGATCTCTCAAACAGATCATTCGCCTCTAACTCTTTATTGATCACTTGAAGTGCCTGCCTATAATTAACAGCTTTCATTGCGGGATGATCTTGAGATAGTTGATACTCTGCTTGCAACCCTTTAACTTCTTCAAGTAAGCCTCCTGCTATTAATTCACGTTGCCGCACTTCAATCCGTTTGTGCAAGAGAGCCCTGTCTTTAGGAAAGATTCCATACTCATGTAAATTATATTTATTAGATAACGGATCCGAGGATGAATCCTCTGTATCAGTCAGCTCAACTGAAGAAGCAAGATAAATAAGCTCTAAGGCTCTGATAATTCTTTGAGTGTCTTGCGGCATGATTTTGCTGGCAACTAAAGCGTCAAGAGTTGATAGCTCGGTGTAAAGTGAATTTAGACCTTCGCTTTTAATGCGATTTTCCAGCGTCTCTCTAAGATGACTGTCTGCACTTGGCAAAGAAGTTATGCCATTTTTTAGAAGGTTGAAGTACATCATGCTGCCACCAACCAATAGTGGAATATTATTGCGCTGATGAATACCCTCAATGCATTGCAATGCTTCGATGCAAAAATTGGCAACTGAAAAAGTCTCATCTAGAGTTGTAAAATTGACGAGATGATGAGGATGTTTTTTTAAAATCTCAGCTGTTGGTTTTGCTGAGCCAATATCGCATCCCTGATATACCATCACAGAATCTACGCTAATAATTTCAATACGCCCAAATTGTTTTTGCCATTCAATTGCCCAATCAGTTTTTCCAGAAGCGGTTGGGCCTAAAAGAAAAATAACTGGTAATTTTTTTGACTGCAACAAGTAGACCTAGATTGCGTCTTGATCTTCTTCGCCTGTTCTAATGCGAATAACTTTTTCTAAAGGGGATATAAAAATTTTTCCATCTCCAATTTTTCCGGTACTGGCACTTTTAGTGATAGCTAAGATAACTGCATCTACTTGATCGCTTGAGACAGCAATTTCAATTTTAATTTTTGGCAAAAAATCAATTACATACTCAGCCCCACGATAAAGCTCGGTATGTCCTTTTTGCCTTCCAAAGCCTTTAACTTCTGTGATGGTCATGCCCGAAATACCTATTACATCAAGAGATTGGCGGACTTCTTCCAGCTTAAATGGTTTGATGATGGTTGTGATTAGTTTCAAGTCTCTTCTCCTAATTCCTTAAGTATATAAGAGACTTGGGTGTGTGTTGAGCCTTGATTGAGTTCAACAACACGAAGCGCATTTTCTGAGAGTCTGGTTGCTAAGTTTGAATCATCCAGTATTGCTTGCATACCTTTCAATAATTCATTTTCATTGTGGATCACAATACAGGAATCATGACTAACAAACTCTTCTACAATCTCCTCGAAGTTAAAAGTATGATTGCCAACAATTATTGGGGTACCCAACATAGCTGGTTCAATTAAATTATGCCCCCCTCGAGGAACCAAACTTCCCCCAACAAATGCAAGATCAGCATCTTTGTAAAAATCTGGTAACAATCCAATATTATTAATAATGCATACATCATAATCTTCTGAGTTTATTTCTGAGTAAAGCTTGGTTCTAAGATTCATTTGAGTCGATAACTTAAGAACCTCCGCAGACCTCTCTGGATGCCTTGGACAGAGAAATAATTTATGAGAATAATTCTTACCAAGCATTTGAAAAGCCTTAAGAATAAGTGCTTCTTCACCAGCATGGGTGCTAGCCCCAAGAACAAAATTAGGTAAATTCAGCGGTTGCGGATTTAATCCAGGGCCATCAAATTTTACTGATCCTACAATTCGAATATTATTTCTGTCAGCCCCTAATTGAATGAACCTATCATGATGCTTCTGCGTTTGAACGAATATAAAAGTTATCTTTTTCAAGATATCTTTTACTAGCCACGAAGTTTTTATATAAGCGTTATAAGATTTGAGACTAAGGCGACCATTAACCAAAAAAATAGGTATCTGCTTTTTAAATGACGAAGAAATCATGGCAGGCCAAATTTCAGTTTCAAAAATTAACAATGCGTCGGGCTGATAAAAATTTAAGAATCTATTAATAAATAGGCTCAGGTCCCAGGGAGCATAATTGATTGTAAGAGTATCCTTGTATATCTCTTGAGCTTTTTTCAAGCCGGTTGGTGTGGTGGTGGTTAAAACGACATCACAATCTTTTAACAATATCTTGATAACATTTTGAGAGCCTATAA
>Ga0302137_1001612_pt1 | contig 10233 bp, 9 predicted proteins | sample CBN3_SCM_MG_FD_203127 | JGI IMG/M metagenome (GOLD analysis project Ga0302137, IMG submission 203127) | Marine microbial communities from Western Arctic Ocean, Canada - CBN3_SCM | ecosystem: Environmental > Aquatic > Marine > Oceanic | place: Canada: Western Arctic Ocean | collected 2017-09-15 | reverse complement strand
CCCAGCGTTTACCGCCGCGCACCTGCACATGAGCGTAGAATTGGTCGACCAGCGCTGCGACGGGTAGACGCGCCTTGTTGTTTTTTGCTTCAGCAAAGCAGATCGCTAAATCCTTACGCATCCAATCTACAGCAAAGCCGTAGTCGAACTTACCAGCAATCATGGTCGCCGCCCGGTTGTCCATTTGCCAGGATTGTGCAGCGCCTTTAGAAATGACCTCCACGACCTTTTCCATGTCCAGGCCAGCCTTCATACCGAAATTAACGCCTTCAGACAGCCCTTGAACAATACCCGCTATGCACAATTGGTTAACCATTTTAGTCAACTGTCCACTGCCAGTTTTACCCAATAAAACAACGCTTTGCGAGTAAGTATCGATAATTGGAAACGCCGTTTTAAAATCTTTTTCCGTGCCGCCACACATGACGGTCAAGGCGCCGTTTTCGGCCCCTGCCTGACCACCAGACACCGGCGCATCAACAAATCCAACACCGATCTTCTTGCCTACCGCCGCCAATTCGCGCGCAACATCGGCAGACGCGGTCGTGTTATCAACAAAAATAGCGCCTTTTTGCATACCTGCGAAGGCACCGTTATCCCCAAGTACGACGCTACGGAGATCATCATCATTACCCACGCAACAAAATACGAAATCAGCGCCTTTCGCGGCGTCCTTCGGGGTCTTCGCAGTCTTGCCGCCGTGCGCTTTTACCCATTTTGTCGCTTTGGCGGCTGTGCGGTTGTAAACTGTGACGTCATGCCCTGCCTTGGCGACATATCCAGCCATGGAATACCCCATAATGCCCAATCCTACCCAGGCAACTTTCACCATAATTCAAATCTCCCGATTATTTGTCAGTCCCGCATCATGAAGTCGTGGATTTGATACCAACTTTCTTGCGTGGGGGCACACATTAAACCTTCTGTTCGTTCGTTCGGTTTATAGGGTGCCCCGTCGATGCGCGCGGAATACCCGCCTGCTTCGGTATGTATCAGTGTTCCCGGCGCATGGTCCCACGCCCATAGTTTCTTATAGATACGAAAATCATACTCTCCCTTCGCCAAGGTCACGAATTCATGCCCGGCGCAACGTGCGCTCTTATCAACATTGAATGTTTCCGTAATGCGTTCTCGCAACGCCGGGCGCCGATGTTCATCGAACACGCCGTAATTAATCCGGCCTTTGAGCCCCTCGATACCTTCAGGATGTGCAATCTGCATCTTTTCGCCATTCAGACGGGCACCGTCCCCCTCAATTGCAACAACCATTTCCTTCGCCACCGGTGCATAAATCCAACCGCCACGAACCTTGCCTTCGACCACATAGGCAGCCATCACGGCGAAGTTTGAACAACCCGCAGCAAAATTCGCCGTGCCATCAACAGGGTCGAGGATCCACATCGGTTCGTCCGTGTCTAGCTTGTCCAGGAGCGTCGCATCACTGTGGACCGCCTCTTCCCCCACAACGAGGATGCCGGGGGTCAAGTCCCGCAACAAACGCGTCAGGCGTTCTTCCGCATCATGGTCGGCTACGGTAACAACATCGCCAGGTGATTTTTCGATGATCTCGTGATCCGCTAGAGAACGGAATCGCGGCAAAACGTCCAACTCGGCCGCTTCACGGATGAATTTCGAAATTTTATCGGGGTCAGGTATCATGAAGGTCCGGGAGTCAAAATCTGGGGAGCCCAGGTCCGGAGACTTGGGGCAAAAGAAAGGGCCGCACCGAAGTGCGGCCCCTTTGTACACGATAAGGGATAATGGGAAAAGTACGGACTAGAAGCCCATGCCGCCGCCCATGCCGCCCATACCACCCATGCCGCCCATATCCCCACCGGGCATGGCAGGCATGGCACCTTTGGGTTCCGGCTTGTCGGCGACCATGGCTTCGGTCGTGATCAACAATCCGGCAATTGAGGCTGCGTCCTGCAAAGCGGTGCGAACCACCTTGGCGGGATCGATAATGCCAGCCTTGAACATGTCGGTGTATTCATTGGTCTGCGCATTGTAGCCAATCTTAGCGTCTTTACTTTCCCGCAATTTGCCGGCAACAACGGCGCCATCGACACCAGCATTTTCAGCAATTTGACGAGCTGGCGCTTCAAGGGCGCGACGCACAACGGAAACGCCGACCTTTTGATCGGCGTTCGCCGGCTCGAGCTTATCCAGCACCTTGGAACTGTACAACAAAGCACAGCCACCACCGACGACAACGCCTTCTTGAACCGCGGCACGGGTCGCGTACATGGCGTCCTCGACACGATCCTTGCGTTCTTTCACTTCCATTTCGGTCATACCGCCAACGCGGATAACAGCAACGCCGCCGGACAACTTGGCGAGACGTTCTTGAAGTTTTTCCTTGTCGTATTCTGACGTGGTTTCTTCAACCTGGGCAGAAATCTGAGCACACCGCGCCGCGATGTCCTTTTTCTTGCCAGCGCCGCCAACAATGGTTGATTCATCCTTCGTCAGCATAACGTTTTTCGCCGAACCCAGCATGTCGAGGGTCACATTTTCCAGTTTGATACCCAAATCTTCGGACACCACCTGACCACCGGTCAAAATCGCAATGTCTTCCAACATTGATTTTCGACGATCGCCAAAACCAGGCGCCTTGACCGCAGCGACCTTCAAGCCGCCCCGAATCTTGTTCACTACCAAAGTCGCAAGCGCTTCGCCTTCGATGTCCTCCGCGAGGATCAACAGCGGACGGGTCGATTGGACAATCGATTCCAAAATCGGCAGCAACGGCTGAAGGCTCGTCAGCTTGGCTTCATGCAAGAGGATATACGGGTTTTCCAACTCGCAATTCATTTTCTCGGCGTTGGTCACAAAGTACGGCGACAGATAACCGCGATCAAACTGCATGCCTTCTACAACGTCGAGTTCCGTCGCCAGGCTTTTCGCCTCCTCAACGGTAATGACGCCTTCTTTGCCGACCTTGTCCATGGCCTCAGCGATCATGTCACCAATTTCTTTTTCCCCGTTGGCTGAAATTGTGCCAACCTGGGCAATTTCGTCACTAGTGCGGATCGCTTTAGCGCGCTTTTTAATGTCCACAACGACGGCGGCAACTGCCAGGTCGATGCCTCGTTTGAGATCCATCGGATTCATGCCTGCGGCAACAGCTTTCGCGCCTTCACGGACGATAGACTGCGCCAGAACGGTCGCGGTCGTGGTGCCGTCACCGGCTTCGTCGCTTGTGCGGCTCGCAACTTCTTTCACCATTTGGGCGCCCATGTTCTCGAACTTGTCTTCAAGCTCAATTTCCTTCGCAACCGATACGCCATCCTTGGAAATTCGCGGCGCCCCGAAAGCTTTATCAAGAACAACGTTGCGGCCCTTGGGCCCTAATGTGACCTTGACTGTATCCGCCAAGATATCGACTCCACGCAGCATTTTCGCGCGCGCTTCGCCGGAAAATTTTACATCTTTCGCCATTTTATTTCCTCTCTCTTACTCGATAATGCCCATAATGTCCGACTCGCGCATGATCATCAGCGTTTCACTGTCGACCTTCACTTCCGTGCCAGACCATTTCCCAAACAGAACCGTGTCGCCCTTTTTGACGTCAAGCGGCGTCACCTTGCCATCTTCGGCTTTAATTCCGGCGCCAACCGAAACAACCGTACCCTCTTGAGGTTTTTCCTGAACTGTGTCAGGGATAATCAGGCCGCCAGCGGTCTTCGTCTCGGCATCGAGCGGCTTGACCAGCACGCGGTCGTGCAAAGGCCGAATACTCATGAATTTTCTCCAATAATGTTGTGGATCAGGCGCTAACGGTGTTGCTAGCACTCTCATACGAGGAGTGCTATACCCATCAGATAACCTGCTGTCAACCAACTGTATCTATTAATTCCGCCGTCTTGAAACGCTGTTGGAAGCGCCCCAATTCAGCAGGATCAATTGAAACCGAAACTGTCAGGTTTCGTCCCTCATCTAAACGACCTCGAACATCTCCATGGGCGTATAGCCACGCGACCGCCGCGCCGTCTGCCGCATCCAGCGCAATATCGACTACTCGCCGGGAACGGGCCAAGCGTTCATCAATATAGCCTACTAAAGCTTCACAACCCTCACCCGTTATTGCTGACACTGCTACGACGTCATCGTTACGATGCGCACGCGCAATAGTTTCTTCTTTTTCAGGGTCTTGCATCAAGTCTATTTTGTTCAACACTTCGACCAAGGTTCGAACTTCTAAGTCCAAGCCGAGTTCCGATAAGACCAATTTGACATCTTCTTTTTGAGTGTTGCTTTGCGCATGGGATATATCCCGGACATGCACAACGAGATCAGCCTCCCGCACCTCTTCCAGAGTCGCCTGAAACGCGGCAATCAGACCCGTGGGCAAATCTGAAATGAACCCAACGGTGTCAGACAAGACCACGTCCTGCCCCGACGGCAGCGTTATTTGCCGCATGGTAGGATCCAGCGTTGCGAACAATAGGTCCTGAGCCATGACATTGGCGCCAGTCAGCTTGTTAAATAGCGTTGATTTGCCTGCATTGGTGTAACCAACAAGCGCCACCACTGGAGTCGGAATTCGTTTGCGCGCCGAGCGATGCAACGCACGGGTCCGTTTCACCCGGGCGAGTTCCCGGTTGAGCTTGCCGATTCGCTGGTCGATCAATCGCCGGTCAATTTCAATCTGACTTTCACCGGGACCGCCTAAAAAGCCAAAGCCACCACGTTGGCGCTCCAAATGCGTCCAGCTTCGCACCAGTCGGGAGCGCTGATACCCAAGGGAGGCTAATTCCACCTGTAAAACGCCCTCATGGGTTCGCGCCCGCGCGCCGAATATTTCCAAAATCAATCCGGTTCGATCGATAACCTTGCATTCCCAGGCGCGTTCAAGATTTCGTTGTTGAATAGGCGTCAACGCCGCATTGACCACCACAAGGTCAACTTCTAGCATCTTGATGAGGCCGTGAATTCGCTCGACTACGCCACCGCCGATCATGGTCGCCGGTCGGACGCGTGTCACACGGACGGTCTCGTCATGAACAACGTCAAGCTCAATAGCCGCCGCCAACCCAACAGCTTCCTCCAAGCGCGCTTCGCCATCACGAGCCCCGCGTTTCCGAATTTCCGGATTTAGAACAATGGCGCGACCGTTTTCAACGCGGTCGCGTTCATCAACCGCTGAAGTCAACATTCACTGCCATCGTCGTCATCGCCTTCAAACAGTTGGATTGGTTGCGCCGGCATAACCGTGGAAATCGCGTGTTTATAAATGAGTTGCGAATGTGAATCGCGGCGTAACAAGACGCAAAAGTTGTCGAACCAAGTGATGATGCCCTGAAGTTTCACGCCATTAACAAGAAAGACAGTGACCGAAAATTTATTTTTCCGGACATGGTTTAGAAAGACGTCTTGAACGTTTTGAGATTTTTCCGATGACATGGCTTATATCCCCATCTTTTATTTGTTGAGGCCAGCTTTACACTGACCCAAGCCCCCCTTGGCGTCACAACATTCAAAACCGACCTATTTATACGAGCCTTATTTTGAGACGCCACGAATTCCGAATTCGTAAGCTTCTTCGGATTTTGAAGTGATACCGCTTTTAGGGCAACAGGCAAACCGAATTTTAGCGCTCAATTGTCCAATTCAATGTCGATTTATGGTCGGTTTTAAGGGTTTCAGACCCCATCATTGATTTTTTGATGTTTCAACCATGAAATTTTCAACGAATGCTATGAATTCAATGCAACCAGAAAACTGTGCGCTTGGAGGAAATTCGTCAAATTCCCCCATTGGCGCTGGTTCGCGTCGCACCACGACAGGCTTCAGTCCCGTAGCATAGGCAATCTCCATATCGACCCCAGAATCACCGACCATCCAGACATTACTGCAGGGTGCAACGCCACTCCCTTTTAACGCCAGAGCTATAGGCTCCGGCGCAGGTTTGTCGCGCGCCGCATCGCCAGCACCTATCAGTCGGCAAAAATAACCCGACCATCCCAAGTAAGATGCTTCGAGGCGTAGATAACGCCCCGTTTTGTTGCTCACCACACACAATGGAACGTCAAAGCGGTTCAACATTTCCAGTAACTCCGACGCCCCCTCGCACGGTTCCAAATTGTCTAGGTGCACCTTTTCATAGGCCTCGTAGAATACGTCGCGCGCGATTTTCCATCGGCTCCGAAATAGTTTAGGAAAAGTTTCCCGCATTGAATGACGAACACGCGCCTTTGTTTGCACAAACGTCCAGGGCTCAACATCCATAGTTACAAATGTTTCATGCAACGCAGCATGAATGACCGGCCATGTCTCCACCAATGTATTGTCCCAATCGAAAACAATCGCGCGCGGCGGTTCTTTCGGTGGCCAACTTCGGTCTGGCGTCACAGCTCAGACTCTTTATTCACGCAATATTCGAAATAACGTCTCTGTAATCGTTCGGTGAACAACCCCGGCGCGCCGTTCCCCAGGACCGTGTTGTCAATCTGAACTACGGGCGTCACAAAGGAGGTTGCGCTGGAGGAAAAAGCTTCGCGCGCGGATTTTGCCTCTTCAACGGTGAATGGACGTTCTTCGAAGGTTAACGACATTTCCTTTGCAAGGTCCATTAATGTCCCGCGTGTGACGCCGCGTAAGATATTGTCGGTTGTAGCCCGTGTTAGCAGCTTATCGTTATGGGTGACGATCCAGGCGTTTGAAGACGTCCCTTCGGTGACGCATCCATCAGAGTCAACCATCCACGCTTCCCCCGCGCCCGCACGGCGCGCTTCAGTTTTCGCAATACAATTGGGCAACAGCGACACCGACTTAATATCACATCGCGCCCATCTTAGGTCCGGCGTTGTGACGATTTTAACGCCTTCTACAATGTTTTTCTGGTGAAGATAATCGACACGCTTGGTAGTCATCACCAAAGTTGGTTTCACATTCGCCGGAAAAGCGTGATCCCGCGGCGCCGTCCCCCGGGTAACTTGTATATATATCAACCCATCGCGCACACCATTCCGAGTCAGCAACTGCTTCATCAACATTTCCAGAACCTTCCGTGTTGTCGGTGGCGTTATTTCCAATTCCGACAAGGACCGTTCCAATCGATCCAAATGCGGGTTCAAATCCACCAATGTCCCATCAATGCACACCGCGACTTCGTAGACGCCGTCGGAAAATTGAAATCCACGGTCCTCCACATGCACCGCCGCGTCCTGATGAGGGCTGTATCGTCCGTCGACATAGGCTATGCGACCCATATTCTTTCCTTACTCTTGCTTACTATCTAAATTTTTAGAAAAACTCTAGCTGAACCGCGAACAGTTTTTCAATTTTATGAACCGCTTTGGCGGATGCCAACAGGACCACCCTGTCGCCGGTTTCGAAGATCGTTTCGGACCCGGGGATTAGAACAGCGCCGTCACGTACAATGGCACCTACAATGACATCGGCCGGCAATTTCGCTTCCTGAATGGAATGCCCGGCCAATGGAGAGGTCGTCAGCACCTCCGCGTCAATTATCTCCGCAAAACCGTCGCCAAGCGAATGGACCGAGCGAATCCGCCCTCGACGCACATGTTGCAGAATGGTCGACACCGTAATCGCCCGGGGACTGACCGCCATATCCACCCCCAAGGTAGTGATTAACGGCGCATAGGTCGCGCTGTTAATCAATGTGACCGCACGGCCCACGCCGTAACGTTTCGCCAGCAAGGACGCCAAAATATTGGTTTCATCATCTTCGGTCACGGCCACAATGGTATCCGCGCTGTCGACGCCCGCTTCACGGAGAATTTCTGCATCCAGGGCGTCGCCAAGAATGACATTGGTGTTTGGCACCGATTCCGCCACAAAGCGGGCGCGATCACGGCTCAATTCAATAATTCGCGCGGTCGTATCGTCGTCCCCTTCGATTTCCTGCGCCAAGGTCAATCCAATATTCCCACCACCGACGATTATCAAGCGGTGGGATTGCTGTTCTTCATGCCCAAATGCCGCCAGCGCGCGGGGCACATGCGTCGCATCGGCGACGAAATAAACAGCATCCCCTTCCTTCATCTCATCGTTGGAGGATGGAATAAAATTGCTGTCGCCGCGAATGATTGCCAAGATCCTGATATTCAAATCTGGGAAAAGTTCCGTCAATTGCCGCAACGGCGTGTTTATAACCGGACACGTGTCTTCACAACGAACGCCGATGACCCGAACCTTGTCATCAACCAAGGGAATCATGTCTATGGCGCCCGGCACGCCAAGGCGCCGCCGAATGGCCAGGGCGACTTCAATTTCCGGTGATATAATCACATCAATTGGCATGTGATCATGGCTGAACAAGTCAGCCCATACGGGATTGAGGTAGCTTTGATGCCGCACCCGGGCGATCTTCATCGGCACATTAAACAGCGTATGCGCAACCTGGCAGGCGACCATGTTAACTTCGTCGGTTAAGGTCACCGCAATCAACATGCCAGTGTCAGCAGCGCCGGCGCGTTCCAGCGTATTAGGATGAGCTGCGTGACCCACAAAGGCTTGAACATCCAGTGAATCGTTTATTTTTCCGATCAATTCCGGGGATTGATCAATAACCGTCACGTCGTTGTTTTCCAACGATAGGTAACGGGCGATATTGAACCCTACCTGCCCTGCACCACAAATGATTACTTTCATTGTCTCGTTTTCCGGTCAGATTGCCTGTCAGGCGTTCACTTTGGACGAACGCACCGCATTTTGCACACCAAGCGATTTAAGTTTCCGGTGCAACGCTGCTCGATCCATTTCCACAAATTCTGCTGCACGGGTAATATTTCCGCCAAATCTCGTTAAATGAAAAAAGAGATATTTTCGCTCAAATGATTCTCGGGCCTCCCGCAACGGTTGTTCCATAATATCCAGCACCGAATCATCTTGCATCCCAACAGAAGTCTTTCCGCCAATCGCCTCCATGACCACATCAGCGGGAACGACATCCGTAATTTCGCCCGGCGCCAACAAACTCAGTCGTTCTATGACGTTTATCAATTCCCAGACATTTCCCGGCCAATTGTGGCTTTGTAACGCCGCCAACGCATTATCGCCAAGCGTTCGGGGCAGTCGCCCCTTGGCATGGCTAATGCGCTCCATGAAATATTGCGACAGGACTGGAATATCTTCTCGACGCGCTTCCAACGCCGTCATTTCCAGCGGCACGACGTTCAATCGGTAAAATAAATCCTCCCGAAACCGGCCTTCGTCGATTTCCAGACGCAAATCCTTCCTGGTCGTCGCACAGACCCGGACATCGACTTCAACCTTGTTTGCGCCATCGAGACGTTCAAATTTTTGGCTTTGCAGCACCCGCGCCATCTTGCTTTGCGTTTCCAACGGCATATCAGCGACTTCATCCAGCAATAATGTACCGCGATGCGCCTCTTCCAAAACGCCAATTTCCCGAGATGCGCCATCCACCGCTTCACGACCAAACAAGGTGCGCTCCACATCGCCAGATTGAAGACTGGCGCAATTCATCACAATAAAGCGACCATTTTTTCGCGGCGACTTTTTATGCAAAATTCGAGCCGCAACACCTTTACCCGCGCCAAGAGGCCCTGAAATCAACACCCGACTGTCCATGCGCGCCACTTTATCAATGCTTTGCCTCAGGTGATTGATAGCGGACGACACGCCGATCAATTCATCGATTTCATCGCCCGTGCGTTGTTGAAGATCCTCATTTTCCTGTCGCAAACGCGTATCTTCGACTGTCCGCGTCACAGTGTGCAGAAGAACATCTGTCTTGAACGGTTTGGAGATAAAATCATAAGCGCCCATTTTTATCGCTGTAACCGCCATATCGAACGTGCCATGGCCACTGATCATCACGACCTGTTGGTTAGCATTTTCACGACGTATGATTTCCAGTATCTGCAATCCATCATGTTCAGAATTACGCAACCAAACATCGAGGATGATAAGGTTCGGCTTTCGCACATTTATCGCCGCAAAGGCTTCCGCACTATTGACGGCCTGGCGGGTTTCATAGCCCTCATCTTCCAATATCCCTGCAATTTGTCGCCGAATATCGTCTTCATCGTCTACAATTAGAATGTCGTGCGCCATATTTCGAACCTAACAAAGTGCCTTGGCGGCATTTCAATTATATGAATTCAGCAGGGGTAATATTCATAAAAATAATCACATCAGGCCGGTTGGCACCACGTCATCTTGCAGCGTGGCTGGCAAAATAAGGCTGATCCGTGCACCACTTTCCGGGCCATCTTTTAACGTCAGTCGACCGATGTG
>Ga0302137_1001607_pt1 | contig 10240 bp, 12 predicted proteins | sample CBN3_SCM_MG_FD_203127 | JGI IMG/M metagenome (GOLD analysis project Ga0302137, IMG submission 203127) | Marine microbial communities from Western Arctic Ocean, Canada - CBN3_SCM | ecosystem: Environmental > Aquatic > Marine > Oceanic | place: Canada: Western Arctic Ocean | collected 2017-09-15 | reverse complement strand
GCGATGACGGTCTATCTTGACTACAATGCGACGGCACCAATGCACGACGCTGTCTTTGATATAATGACAACCGTTTTGCGTGAAACCGGAAACGCTTCGTCGGTTCATCAATTTGGCCGTCGGGCGCGAAACCATGTGGAATCGTCGCGCCGTGATGTCGCTTCCCTTGTGGGTGCCCGTGCACAGAACGTCGTATTTACGGGCGGTGGGACGGAAGCAAACAATTTGGCGCTTGCATGCTCGACGGGGTCGCTACTGATCGTAGCTGCGACAGAGCATGTGTCCGTATTAGAGGCTGCGGAAAATATCGAAATCGTACCGGTGGATGCGCGCGGTCTCATAGATCTTGAGGTGCTAGAAACGCGATTGGCGTTGGGTGAGGGGCCGACGATCGTGTCGGTGATGGCGGCGAATAATGAAACGGGGGTCCTCCAACCGATCGCCGAAATCGCAAAACTTGTTCATGCCCACGGCGCCTTGTTGCATTCTGATTTCATTCAGGCAGCGGGGCGGGTCGAGCTGGATATGAACCGGGATGGCGTTGATTTCGCGAGTTTGTCCGCTCACAAAATTGGGGGACCGCAAGGCGTCGGTGCCTTAATTATGCGCGATGACGCCGCGCCAACGCCCTTGATTCGCGGTGGGGGACAGGAACGAGGCCATCGAGCGGGTACGGAAAATGTGGCCGGGATCACGGGCTTTGGGGCGGCGGCGCGGTTGGCGGGCGCCGCAATTGGTAACATGGCGGAGGTGGAACGTCTCCGGAATGATTTGGAAAAGCGAGTGCTTGAGATTGCGCCCGGCGCTGTCGTGTTCGATCAGGGCGCGCCCCGGCTACCAAACACAAGCTGTCTCGCTATGCCGGGGGTGAAAGCAGAAATTCAGATTATGGGTTTGGATTTAGCTGGTATCGCGGTAAGCGCAGGATCCGCCTGTTCATCGGGCAAGGTTCAGCCCAGTCATGTATTGAGTGCTATGGGGGTTGAGGCGGCGACCGCAGCTTGCGCAATACGCATTAGTCTGGGATTAGCGACGACGGCGGCGGATATTGATGAATTTCTGGATGCCTGGGGTTCATTTATTCACCGCGTTGCAAAATATGACGCCCCACCTGGGAAATGATTGATGCCTAAAATGATTTTTGTGGAAGTGGACGGGAACCGTCGCGAGATTGCGGCGGAGGCTGGGCGCTCCGTCCTTGAAATTGCGCATGCGAATAATATTGACATTGAAGGCGCCTGCGAGGGCGCACTGGCGTGTTCGACATGCCATGTAGTTGTTGACCAGGACTGGTTTGAGAGGCTCCCGGCACCGAGCGAGGACGAAGAAGATATGCTCGACCTGGCGTTCGGCCTGACGCGCTGGTCTCGGCTCGGCTGTCAATTGGAATTAACCGTCGAATTGGACGGACTCGTGGTGGAATTGCCCACGGAAACCAGAAACCTTTTGTTGGAATAAATACAATTAACGCGGCGATGTGATGACAATATATAATTTGTACGAAACTCTTACGGTAGGTTGTGGTGACGATTGGGCGGCGTATATCCAGCATGAATTTGTTCGTGGCCTTGGCGACGGGACATTGCCGCGCACATCGTTCCAATATTATCTTCGGCAGGATTATTTGTTCCTGATCCATTTCGCGCGCGCACACGCCTTGGCGGCGTTCCAGGCGGATACGCTGGAAGATTTGCGACAATCAGCGGCGACGGTTTCGGCAATTCTCGACGGAGAAATGCAATTGCACGTCACGTTCTGCGCTGGATGGGGCATAACCGAAGCACAAATGGCGGCCACGCCTGAAGACCCCGCCAACATGGCCTATACACGCTATGTCCTGGAACGTGGTCTTGCGGGGGATGGGTTGGATTTAGCGGTCGCATTGGCACCCTGCATTGTCGGCTATGCGGAAGTGGCGGCGTTTCTGAAATCTGACCCCGATACAGTCCTTGACGGGAATCCTTATCGCGAATGGATCGAGACCTATGCGGCGGATGACTATCAAGAAGTAGCGTGGGGTCATGCGGCCCAATTAGATCGATTGTTGGCGGCGCGTGGTGGACCGGGGCGGCTTCGCGCACTGTCGAAAACATTTCATGACGCGACGCGGCTTGAGATTGGTTTTTGGCAAATGGGCCTGGATCGAGCATAAGGTAGAGAGTATTTTTACACTAAACATTATGGCCTTACGACATTTCGCCCAAAAATTCGTTTTAGGGCTTGAAATTGTGGTGATGAGAGAACATTTACTAATCCGTACTAAATTCGTACGGATTGGAGGCGTGTGTGTTCAAAATTAGTCGGATGATCGATTATGGCGTGGTTATTATGTCACAGTTGGCGCATACGCAACGGGAGGTGATGACGGCACCGGAAATTTCGGACGCCACCGGTTTGCCAATGCCATCAGTATCGAAAGTGCTAAAATCTCTGGGTCGTAGCGATATCGTTAACTCTCATCGAGGTGTGCATGGCGGCTACTCGTTGGGTCGGCGGCCAGACGACATCACGCTGGCGGATATTATTGAAACATTAGAAGGGCCGGTCGCCTTAACCGCGTGCGTCGATGGCTCGGATGACCAATGCAAGGTTGAAACCTTGTGCCCGATCCGAGGTGGATGGGAAAAGGTGAACTTCGCCATACGCAATGCGTTGGAGGAAGTGACTTTGAGCGAGCTTTCTACTTTCTCGGAATTCCCGTTGCCCAAACCGGTGGCGGACGAAGCAGATAAATCAGCCCAGCAAGATGCGAATAAGAATACGGGAGTTCATTAATAATGGCGGCGACGAGCGAAACCGTAGAGCAAGTGCAGACCTTAGCCGATGACGGTTACAAGCACGGCTTTGTTACGGATATAGAAATGGAAACCGCGCCGAAGGGATTGAGCGAGGATACTGTCCGCTTCATTTCGGCGAAAAAGAATGAACCCGAATGGTTGTTGGAATGGCGCCTGACGGCGTATCGCCATTGGCTTACCATGCCGGAACCGACATGGTCCAAGGTGTCCTTCCCGCCGATAGACTATCAAGATTCCTATTATTTTGCGGCGCCCAAAAGCGACAAGGACAAACCAAAGAGCCTGGATGAAATTGACCCCAAGCTTTTAGAGACCTACGAAAAACTTGGCATTCCGCTTTTGGAGCAGGAAATGCTGGCTGGTGTAGCGGTGGATGCCGTGTTTGACAGTGTTTCCGTAGCGACGACATACAAAAAGAAACTCGAAGAGGTCGGCGTTATTTTTGGGTCGATTTCCGATGCAATTCAAACCCACCCCGAACTGATCCGAAAATATCTGGGGTCTGTGGTGCCTTATGGTGACAACAAACACGCGGCGCTGAATAGCGCGGTCTTTACCGACGGGTCCTTTGTGTACATTCCCAAGGGCGTGCGATGCCCGATGGAGTTGTCCACGTATTTTCGGATTAATGCGGAAAACACCGGCCAATTCGAACGCACATTGATCATCGCGGACGAAGGATCTTATGTCAGCTATCTTGAAGGCTGCACGGCGCCGCAGCGCGACGAAAACCAACTGCACGCCGCCGTGGTTGAATTGGTCACGCTCGACGACGCGGAAATAAAATACTCGACGGTGCAGAATTGGTATCCTGGCGATGAAGAGGGGCGTGGTGGTATTTATAACTTCGTCACCAAGCGCGGCTTGTGCCAGGGGCGAAATTCGAAAATTGCCTGGACTCAGGTGGAAACTGGGTCGGCGATTACCTGGAAATATCCAAGCTGTATCCTAAAAGGTGACAATTCGGTCGGTGAATTTTATTCCGTGGCGATCACCAACAATATGCAGCAGGCGGACACCGGTACGAAAATGATCCACATCGGCAAGAATACACGCTCGACGATTGTGTCGAAGGGTATTTCGGCGGGGCGTGCGGATCAAAGTTATCGTGGGTTGGTTAAAATCCTGGCCGGCGCCGAAGGCGCGCGGAATCATACACAATGTGACAGCTTGTTGATCGGCGACCAATGTGGAGCGCATACGGTGCCATATATCGAATGCGCCAACCCGACCGCCAGCGTTGAACATGAAGCGACCACGGCCAAGATCAATGATGACCAGTTATTTTACTGCCAGCAACGCGGACTAAACGAAGAAGAAGCCGTTTCGTTGATCGTCAATGGTTTTTGCAAGGATGTGATGAAAACGCTGCCGATGGAATTCGCGGTCGAAGCACAGAAGTTGATAGGAATTAGTCTTGAAGGCAGCGTTGGATAGCGCTGCGTGGGTCTATTCAAGATTTTGGGCAAAGACTTTAGGAACGAAAGAAAACAATGCCGTTACTTGAAATACAAAATTTACACGCCACGGTGGGCGACAAGGAAATCCTGAAGGGGATTAACCTTGTAATCAAGCCTGGCGAAGTACACGCGATCATGGGGCCAAACGGGTCTGGCAAAAGCACGCTGTCTTATATCTTGGCGGGCCGCGACGGGTATGACGTTACCAAGGGCGAAGTTCTGTTCGACGGTAAAGATTTATTGTCGATGCCGGCGGATGAGCGTGCGTGCGCCGGTTTGTTTTTGGGTTTTCAGTACCCAGTGGAAATTCCTGGCGTTGCCACGATGACGTTCCTTAAAACTGCGCTGAATGCGGTGCGCGCCTATCGTGGGGACGACCCGCTGGACGCTATGCAGTTCCTGAACTATGTCCGGGAACGCGCGATGGTGTTGAATGTAACCGATGACATGTTGCGGCGCGCGCTAAATGTCGGATTTTCTGGCGGGGAAAAGAAGCGTAACGAGATCTTGCAAATGGCGGTGCTGGAACCCAGGCTTGCGGTTTTGGATGAAACTGATTCTGGGCTCGATATAGACGCTCTTAAACTCGTTGCGGAAGGCGTCAATGCCATGCGCACGCCGGAACGCGGCATGTTGGTGATTACGCACTATCAACGTTTGTTAAATTACATCGAACCCGACCACGTGCATGTGTTGGCGCAGGGTAGCATTCTGCAATCCGGTGGCAAGGAGCTAGCGCTGGAGCTGGAAAAGAACGGTTATGGCGATATCACCGGTGCGGAAGCAGCGTGAGCAGGATAAATTATGCCTCGTAACGTAACCAAATTGCTTCCCTTCGTGGACGAGGTTCGAGTTTCACGGCCTGACGACGCGCCCTGGACATCCGCCTTGCGACAAGACGGCCTGGATCGCTATCGCGAGTCCGGATTGCCGACGCCGCGTACGGAAGCTTGGAAATACACTAATCTTCGCCGCCTCGCGGGGATGGATTTCGCGCCAAGTGAAGCCGCGCCCGAAGGTGTCGCCATCCCGGAGGATCATCTGGTGAAGATCGACGCCTTTCGCGCGGTCATTATCAATGGCCGCTTCCAGGTGAATTTATCCGATTTGAGCGGATTGCCGCGCGGCCTTCGTGTCGAAGGACTCGCCAATATGTTGCGGAAATCCCCGGCGGTGCTGGAACCCTTGCTCGGACAAATAGCGGTTCGGGACAACAGGCCGCTGACCGCGTTGAATGCTGCCCATTTGGACGATGGTTTGTGTGTTTTCGTCGAAAAGGGCGTTGTGCTCGACAAGCCAATTCATATCGTTTCTATCGGTGCTCCTTGCGGCGATGACGCCGCGAGTTTTCATCCGCGCCTTCTGGTCTCTCTGGGGGCGGGAAGCGTTGCGACAATTGTTGAAAGTCATGTCGGCAAGGGCGCTTATTTCTCTAATGGGGTCGCTGAATTCGTTGTGGGTGCCGACGCGGTCTTGAACCACTACAAAATTCAGGAAGAAAGCGATGAGGCGTACCATCTCGCTGATACAACGCTGCGGCTTGAAGATCGGTCTACTTATGATGGGTTTACTTTTCAGTCAGGTAGTGTGCTGGCGCGCAATGAAATTTACGCATGTCTCGACGGAGAACATGTCGACTGCCGGGTCAACGCCGCCTATTTGGGCGCGGGTAAGCAGCACATCGACAACACGGTGTTCATCGACCACGTAAAGCCGGGCAGCCGATCGCGGGAAGTTTGTAAGGGCGTCCTAGACGATCAGTCGCGTGCAGTGTTTCAGGGAAAAATTCTAGTCCGCAAAGATGCACAGAAAACCGATGGCTTTCAATTGAACAAGGCGCTGTTGCTGTCGCGTGGCGCGGAAATTGATTCCAAGCCGGAATTAGAAATATATGCTGACGACGTCAAGTGTAGCCATGGTGCCACGGTGGGTGAATTGGACACCGACGCTTTATTTTATTTGCGCTCCCGTGGGATCGATAAAGTGGCGGCGCGCAATTTGCTGATCTCGGCGTTCGTCGCCGAAGCGGTTGCCGAAATTCAGTCTGAAACCGTGCGTAACGCCGTGTCGGATATGGTTCAGGAAAAGCTTGAGATGCGACATGAAGGACGGGTCAATGAGCGATAGCGCTGTCAATCAGGCGGCCAACCAGGCCGAGCTCCAAGAAACCTACGACGTTGAGCGGTATCGGCGGGATTTCCCAATTCTGTCACAGACGATGAACGGCGAGCCGCTAGTCTTTCTGGACAGTGCGGCGTCGGCGCAAAAGCCACGCCAGGTGATCGACGCGGTTAGCGCGGTTTATGAAACCGAATACGCCAATGTGCATCGCGGTGCCTATGAATTATCGGCGCGCGCCACGGACGCTTATGAAGGCGCGCGGGCAAAGGTGCGGGACTTCCTGAATGCCGCGCATGATCGTGAAATTATCTTCACAAAGAACGCGACGGAATCCATCAACCTTGTCGCCAACACTTATGGCCGCCGTTTTCTGCAGCCGGGCGATGAAATTATCATCTCCGAGATGGAGCACCATTCCAACATCGTGCCCTGGCAGATGCTGCGCGATGAAAAGGGCCTGGTGCTGAAAGCGGTTCCGGTTTCTGATGACGGCGAATTTATGCTGTCAGAATTTAAAAACATGCTGTCGTCAAAGACCAAGCTGGTCGCTATCACGCACACCTCTAATGCGCTCGGCACGGTGACGCCGGCTGCAGAAATCGCGAAATTGGCGCATTCGGCAGGCGCAAAAGTGCTGTTTGACGGGTCGCAGGCCGTCGTACACATGCCGGTCGACGTGCAGGCGCTGGATGCGGATTTTTACGTGTTTACGGGTCATAAGCTATACGGGCCGTCTGGCGTTGGCGTATTGTACGGTAAGGAAGAATTGCTCAACGCCATGCCGCCGTTTATGGGCGGCGGTGAAATGATCGCGGAAGTAACGTTGGAGAAAAGCACTTGGGCGGCGTTGCCCAACAAGTTTGAGGCGGGCACGCCAATGATCGCCCAAGCCGTCGGGCTGGGTGTTGCTGTGGATTATGTTACCGCCATCGGCATGGGGCGGATCGCAGCGCATGAACAGGATTTACTGAATTATGCGACGCAACGTCTGTCGTCGGTGGAAGGTTTGCAGATTATCGGCACGGCGCCCGTCAAGGCAGCGGTAATTTCCTTTACTTTGGGTGATATACATCCCCACGATATCAGCACCATTATCGACCGGGCGGGGGTCGCCTGTCGGGCGGGCCATCACTGTGCCCAACCGGTGATGGACCGGTTTGGTGTTATGGGAACGACGCGGGCGTCGTTTGGATTATACAATACGCGAAGCGAGGTGGACGCCCTGGTGGACGCTATTGAACGCGCACGGGAGTTTTTTGGCGGATGATGGATGAGCTTAGAGAATTGTATCAGGAGGTAATCCTGGATCACGGGAAAAACCCCCGGAACTTTCGCGATGTCGAGGATGCGACCAGCCACGCTCATGGCAGTAATCCGCTCTGCGGTGATCAGCTCGTGGTTTACCTAAAATTGAACCTGGGTGAGGTCATCGAAGATGTATCATTCGTTGGCAAAGGCTGTGCAATTTCGGTAGCGTCGGCGTCGATGATGACGGAACTGGTGCGTGGTAAAACTGTCGATGAAGCGAATGACATCTTTGACCATGTACATCACATGTGCACCGGGGAAGGTGAACCAAGCACTGCAAATTTGGGGCCGGACGCGGATCGTTTGGGGGTCTTGTCTGGCGTCCGTGAGTTTCCGGTGCGTGTGAAATGCGCAACTCTGGCGTGGCACACGTTAAAGGCGGCGATAGAAGGCGGCGAAGACGCAACAAGCGAAGCGTGAAGAACCATGCTAAACAAGGATGAACGAGACTATGCAGCAATATGACCCTGGCTTCCAATCTTTCATGCCCGGTGCTACCGAAGGGGAAGATACTGTTGCCAATGCGGGGGAACCGCTGGACCCGTCAGTCAAAATCGCTGAAAGTGGCGCGGTGGTTGCGGCGCTGAGCACGGTGTATGATCCGGAAATTTCCGTTAATATCTATGACTTGGGATTGATTTACAGTAGAGATATAGACGATGTGGGGGCGGTAAGCGTGAAGATGACCCTGACATCGCCCACATGCCCCGTGGCGGGTATTCTGCCGGGTCAGGTGGCGGACGCGGTCGCTGCTGTTGAGGGCGTGGGAGAGGTCACGGTCGAGCTTGTTTGGGAGCCGCCCTGGGATCAATCCATGATGTCGGACGTGGCCAAGGTCGAACTGGACATGTTTTAATCGGCGTTTGGCGTGATTACCTGTTAGAGTGACAAAAGGCGGCCAAGGAGTAGAAAAATGGAAAGACCCCCAGCAATGACATTGACCGATGCGGCTGCGGCGCGCGTAAAAGCGTTGATCGGGCAATCGGAAACGCCCGTGGTCGGGCTGCGAGTTGGCGTAAAGGCCCGAGGGTGTTCGGGCATGAGCTATTTCGTCGAATATGCGGAAAAGGAATTACCCTTCGAAGAGATCGTGGAAGACAAGGGCGTCCGTATTCTGATCGACCCTGCCGCGACCATGTTTCTGATCGGTTCTGAGATGGATTACCAGGAAGACAAATTGCAAACCGGTTTCGTGTTCAGCAACCCCAATGAAAAAGGCCGCTGCGGCTGTGGCGAGTCGTTTCATGTCTAGGGGTCACATTTAGGGATCACGTTAAAATAATGGACTCGTTGGGATTCGATAAACCCGCCGCCGAGACACGCATTGTTGTCGCCATGTCTGGTGGTGTTGATTCGTCGGTAACGGCGGCGTTGCTGGCGGAAGCCGGGTACGATGTCGTCGGTGTCACACTGCAACTCTACGACCACGGTGAAGCGCTGGCGCGTAAGGGTGCGTGTTGCGCTGGACAGGATATACAGGACGCGCGCAATGTCGCCGCCCAGCTGGATATCCCCCATTATGTATTGGATTATGAGTCAGCCTTTCAGGAAAGCGTCATCGACGATTTTGCCGACTCCTATGTCCGGGGTGAAACGCCCATTCCCTGCGTGCGCTGTAATCAAACCGTCAAATTTCGCGATCTTTTATCGACCGCGAAGGACCTCGGCGCGGAAGCCTTGGCCACTGGGCATTATGTGCGCCGCGCCATGGGCCACTCAGGAGCGGAATTGCACCGGGCCATCGACGATACGCGGGATCAGAGCTATTTTCTGTTCGCGACAACGGGTGCACAATTGGACTTCCTACGCTTTCCGTTGGGCGGCATGGACAAGCCTGAAACACGGCGGCACGCCGCGCGATTTGACCTGCCCGTCGCCGATAAACCTGACAGCCAGGACATTTGTTTTGTACCGAATGGATCATATGCGCGAATCGTTGAAAAATTACGACCTGAAGCGCTAACGCCGGGTGATATTGTGGACCGGGACGGCAACATTTTGGGCCAGCATAACGGTATAATTAATTATACCGTTGGTCAACGCCGGGGGCTGGGGATTGGCGGAAGGCGTGGCGATGATGATGTGTTGTACGTCCTAAGGCTCGACCCCGCGGCGCACCGTGTCGTGGTTGGACCGCACGCCGCTTTGGCGGTGGATTGCGTCCGGGTGGGTGAGGTGAATTGGCTTGGCGACGGCCCGTTAAGCGGGCGGGAATGCATGGTGAAGCTACGCTCCATCATGGCACCAGTCGCGGCCCGTCTAACCGCCAACGTTTCCGGGACCGATGCCATGGTCGAATTGGCAGTCCCCGAATTCGGGGTGTCGCCGGGTCAAGCCTGCGTATTTTACGACGGCGACCGCGTCCTTGGCGGTGGCTGGATTAAAGCCCAGCCAGATGTTCTGGTTGCGTAAAAAATTTCAATTAAGTCCACGCTTTCCGACGGTTGACAGGTGCCAGTGGCGTGCGTATGACACCGGTGTCGCAACGACCCTGGGGACCATGCTCGGGGCCGCCTTGGGGCGGAGTAGCTCAGCTGGTTAGAGCAGCGGAAT
>Ga0302137_1001605_pt1 | contig 10244 bp, 9 predicted proteins | sample CBN3_SCM_MG_FD_203127 | JGI IMG/M metagenome (GOLD analysis project Ga0302137, IMG submission 203127) | Marine microbial communities from Western Arctic Ocean, Canada - CBN3_SCM | ecosystem: Environmental > Aquatic > Marine > Oceanic | place: Canada: Western Arctic Ocean | collected 2017-09-15 | reverse complement strand
GGCTCGTTACTCGATTTGAGGAAACTATCGTTGGCAGACGACTCAATGAGGATACCTATACCGTTCAGGTAGTCGATTCACAAGAACGACTCCGCTCGTTGAAGAAAGTTGATTTGGTTTCCTTCGAGATCAGCGACGAACCCAGCAAACAACCGACGACAATGTCCAGTGATGAAGTGGCAGATGTCATTGGCTACCTGCTTACCCTGCGAGGTTTAGAATGAAATTAGCAAACCAGACTAGAACAATTAGCATTGCACTCTTTATATGCTTTGCGACGACAAATGCATCCGCGCAGGTTTCCTACGAGCGAATTCTAAATTCGGCAGACGAGCCAGAAAATTGGCTTACCTACAATGGCGGTTATAAGAGTCAGCGTTATAGTCAGCTAGATCAAATCACGCCGGAGAATGTAACCGACCTTAAATTGCAGTGGACTCTACAGAATCAAGTCTTCGGTGCATGGCAGTCGAACCCTATAGTGGTCGACGGCATCATGTATATCACCGAACGACCGAATAGCGTCATGGCGGTCGATGCAATAACCGGGCGAGTCTTCTGGAAGTATCGCCACGTTCCTGCTGAGAATGCCTTGATTTGTTGTGGAGCAAATAATCGCGGTGTTGCCGTATTAGATGACAAGGTATTCATGGGCACGCTAGATGCGCGTCTCGTTGCACTGGACAGAGTAACAGGCAGCGCACTATGGGATGTAGAGGTGGGTGATGTCGATCTCGCCTATTCAGTAACCATGGCGCCGCTAGTGGTAAAAGACAAAGTCATCGTCGGCGTAGGCGGGGGTGAGTTCGGCATTCGCGGATACGTTGCAGCCTACGACGCTGAAACCGGCGAAGAGGCCTGGAAGACCTACACGATCCCTGGCCCTGGTGAGCCGAACCATGACAGCTGGGAAGGAGACGACTGGCAGCACGGAGGCGCACCGGTGTGGATTACCGGTTCTTTCGATGCTGAATTGAATCTTACATATTGGGGTGTCGGTAATCCCGGGCCAGATTGGAACGCGGGCCAGCGCCCCGGTGATAATCTCTATTCTGATTCGGTGATCGCCTTGGATGCTGATACCGGCGAATTGAAATGGCATTTCCAATTCACGCCGAACGACGCCTACGACTATGATGCGGTGCAGGTGCCGGTACTGGCTGATATTGTCTGGCGCGGCACACCAAGCAAGATCATGATGTGGGCAAATCGGAACGGCTATTTCTATGTGTTAGATAGAGTGACGGGCGAGTTTCTCGAAGGCAAGCCCTATGTAACGGTTAACTGGTCTAGCGGGCTCGATGAGAACGGACGACCGATTCCAACACCACAACCCGAAGGTATGCCTACCTTCCCTGGAAATCAGGGTGGTACAAATTGGTACCCCCCATCATTTAGCCCCAGAACGGGCCTCTTCTATTTCAGTGCGTGGCAGGACTATGCAACGATCTACGCTCCGGAAGAGTCGGAATACGAGCCGGGAAGGGCGTTCCTAGGCGGGGGATTTTCAGTGCTAGCACCGGCGCCTGGAGCCCCGACTATTGGCATCGGCAGAACTAATCCTATTAACAATTGGACCAACGAAGTTGGCTTCGCTTCATTGAAGGCGATGGATCCGCAGACCGGTGAGGAGGTCTGGTCCTATGATCAGTTCGATGTGAGTGACAGTGGCATGCTAACGACCGCGTCAGATTTATTGTTCACTGGCGGGCGCGAAGGCTATTTTCATGCAATCGATGCGCGTAACGGCGATTTGCTGTGGAACGTCAGCCTGGGCGGCCAGATCGTTATGGCACCGGTGACTTTTAGCGTCGATGGGGTTCAGTATGTCTCTGTGATTTCGGGACATGCACTATCTACATTTGCATTGCCCAACTAGGAATCTCGTAGTCGCGCAGTAGGTGCTTCCTCTTAAACTGTACGGGTATTCTGATACAATATGAAAAAATGTCGAGCACTCGCAAGTAATTCATCTACGATTGACTGCAAAGCCCTTTAGATTCGGCATGAACAGCTAAAAAATCGTGGCTCGGAAGCTGATTTCTTGATAGCTTTAGTCGGCTAAATTCAGTTTTATCAATCTTGGTGCTGGCCTAGCCGCGGCTAAAAGCGGATGGAATGGTTTGGTGCGAAGCACTACATAAATAGAGAGACAACTATGCAAACTCCAACTTTGAAGAGATCCAAACTTACCTGGCGCGCTTGCGCCACCGCCACCGCGGGTCTGTTGCTGTGTTCTTCAAGTTTTCTAAATGCTCAGGATATTCCTTTGTTCAATGAGGATCCGAGTGAGTGGTACACATTGGGTGGCGACTTTGGGCATACACGCTATACGCCTGCAGCTGAGATCACGCCGGAAAATTTCACAGACCTAGAGGTTGTTTGGGAATGGGACGGTGCCAGCTTCGGTGCTATTAGTGGACGTTCCACACCCTCACTGATCAATGGTAAACTCATTACCGTAGCGGGCAATAAGCGCTACGTTGTCGCCTTAGATCCTAAATCAGGCGAAACGCTCTGGTCTTATCGCGAGCCGGACACACCGCGTGCCTCTTACTCAATGCGAGGCGACTACGGTAAGGGCGTTGGCTATGCCAATATCGATGGCAAAGACATTGTCTATATTGTCTCTCCAGGTTTTTTCTTGACAGCGCTGGATGCTGATACAGGTATTCCACTTGAGGGTTTCGGAAATCCAGTACCCATCGATGGGTTTCCACAGACTGGAATCGTCGATCTGTTGGCGGACTTGGGTCATCCCTATGACCCCTATGAAGGTATCCCCTTAGAGACAGGCTATATTACGTCCTCTTCACCACCGATCGTGGTTAATGAGACTATCATTGTTGGTAACTCTGCAGAGCAGGGCTATCACCAGGCGCGTATCGAAAACGTACCGGGCGATATCCTAGCCTATGATGCACGCACGGGTGACTTCAAATGGAAATTCAACGTCATTCCTAAGCCGGGCGAGTACGGTCACGAAACCTGGGAAAACGATGCGTGGGAGTGGACTGGTGATGTCTCTTCTTGGGCTCCACTTTCTGCCGACCCAATTAACAATCTGGTTTATATCCCAACTAACAGCGCAACTATTGATTACTACGGCGGTTTTCGTCCGGGTGACAACCTGTACGGTGCTTCTCTCATAGCGTTAGATACGCGAACTGGTGAACGTGCTTGGCATTTCCAGATGGTAAAGCATGAAATTTGGAACTTCGACAATCCAACTGCACCGGTTCTTCTTGATCTAAATGTGCCAGGTCAGGGACTAGTGCCGGCAGTTATGCAGGCAACGAAGCAGTCATGGGTCTATGCCTTCAATCGAATAACCGGTGAGCCAATCTGGCCAATCGTAGATCGTCCCGTGCCTCCATCAATCGTGCCAGGCGAGGTGCTTTCGCCTACTCAGCCTCATGTAACACGTCCAGCAGCCTACGATATGCAGGGAATTACCGAAGACGATCTGATCGACTTCACTCCAGCACTGCGAGCTGAGGCCTTGGAGGTAATGGAAGAATATGTAATGGGGCCTTTGTTTAATCCACCCATTCATGCTGACAATGCAATGGGCAAATATGCCGCGATGAACTGTCCTGGCGGCGCCGGTGGCGCAAATATCACCGCACCGGCTGTAGCAGATCCCGAGACAGGCAAGATGTATATTTCTTCGCACAAGGCTTGTTTTGCTCTACGACTGATACCGGGCGAAGAGTCCGATCTGTTGTTCCCGAACTCCACAGGTATTAACACTGCGCGTTATGCAAACGGTGTGCGCGGCGCGACAGCAAGACCTCCACGCTTAAGTTCAGGTATCCCAATCGTGAAGCCGCCGTATAGCCGAATTACAGCTATCGATATGAACAGTGGCGATCACGCTTGGATGATTCCTACGGGAGAAACACCTGATCGTATCGCTAACCATCCTGCGCTCTCGGGCGTAGATGTAGGCAATACTGGAACAGGTGCTTTGGTGCCAATGGTCGTAACCAAGAATATGTTGGTTTATTCAGACCAAGCCGGTGACGGCACGCCAATGCTCTACGCTATCGACAAGGATAGTGGTGACATCATGGGTCAGATAGAGGCGCCAGGCAGAAGTAGCTATGGTATGAGCTCTTGGGTACACGATGGCCATCAGTATATCTTGTTGCAAACTAGTTCTTCACTGACGGCGATGGCTCTGCCAGGCGCAGCGGACGAAGCTGGAGGCGCTCACTAAGCGTTAAATAAGAAATCGCTTAGAGAGAAGAAGTAAAAAGATAGAGAAACTCAGAAGCCGGATTGATACCAACTCATTCCGGTTTTTTTGTGTCTGAATTTATTTCGCGACATCAGGCAATGAAACCTGCAGGTAATATTGTGTTCAGTGCGAAACGGTTATGTTTGATCGCTCCGAAGGATTTCCGCATTTGCTAGGCGTTATGGTAAGCCAGTTGCAGCCACCATTTGAATCCTGTCCTGCATGTCGTGGCTATGTGAGTGATAAGAAAGCGGAGGTTGAAATTCCTGAAGGAATGAAGCAATACGAGGCTGGCATTAATTAACGGTAGCAATTTTTACAATTCATTTATAAAAACTCGTCGATGCCTATCAGTATCGCAGCCAACGCTAACACCCAGCAGAGGCAGGCTAGTGCATCGATGAAACTATAGCGTAGTCGCTCGATTCCGCTGACGCCTACCAGTGCGGGAATAATGCTGCGGATTGCAGGAATGAAGCGTCCGATGAAGATGGCGACGTTGCCGTAGCGGCGGATGAGACCTTCCGCCTTCGCCACATTGGCCTGATATTTCTTGATCATGCCGATTTGATGAAACCTCGGCCCTAAAGACCGCCCAAAATAGTAGCCTGCATGATCGCCTAGCAGCGCCCCGAAAAAAGCCAGAGGTAACAATACCTCGAGTCCAGCAATGCCATTGTTATAGAGAGCGGCGCTCACCAACAATAATAAAACGCCTGATATGACTAGACCCATTCCGACGCACGATTCTGCAAAAGCGAGTAGGGGCACGAGAGCGATAGCGTAGTCGCGATTGCTATCTAGCCAATCTAGTATGAATGATTCGATGTTTCGCTCCTTTATTAGCAGCTTGGACAAAATGCGCCTTACCAATAGTTTCCTATGAGAAGCAATGCGCGCATTATGGTTGGATAGATGACTTGCTCATCTTCAAACAATAAAAGAGGGGGCAGAACTGAATTCAGTGCTGCTCCTTTGCTGTTGCTAGAAGAGAGTTGTAGCGTTATTGATTAGTCTCTAGTACCGATAACTTTGCATCTAGCTCTTCGCCTAAATCGCCACTAAAACTTGCGGCATAAGCTGTATTACCGTCCATCTGCAATTTCAACCAAGCAAAGGTAAAGCGCGCTTGATTCGCTAATTCGCTGCCACCATTCGTCGGCAAATTGTGAGTTCCCTTGGCAAATTCCACATAGGCTTTGTTGGTGCTGTCTGCAATAGAATCATACAGAGCACGTGCATGGCCAGCTGGGGGCGCTACGGTGTCCTCGCTGCTGGCAAAAATTAGAGTTGGAACGGTTAATCCGCTGTAGTCACCGTCGAATGACTGGCCAAGTTCACAGCAGTAGGGCATTAGTGGTATCACAGCTTTGATCTCGCTGCCTAGTTCCTGCGCCGCGGCTAATGCTGCGCCGCCACCTAGGGAGTGTCCCATTATTGCGAGCTTAGCCGTGTCGACTTTTCCGTTTATTGGGCTTTCGCTGTTGTCGATTTCACCCTTTAAGAATGCGACGGCGGCGATATGCGCTTCTTTTCTAGGCTGGAATGTATCGCGTGGATCGTTGGTATCGATAGTCATCACTACTATGCCCAGAGAGGCGAGAGCGGGTCCCCACCAGTCATAGATCTCCTGAGTAGCGGTATAGCCCGGAACTAGCACAACGGCGCTAGAAGGCGCGGCAAAGCTGAGAGTTAGTGGATAAAAAATAGTGGCCGAAGCAAACTCATCAACATTGACAGTAGGTTCGTAGGTCCTGACCTCATATAAAGCCGCGTCAAACTCGTTACCGATAGCTCGGGCGATTTCGCGACCCTGCGGACGGTAGCGTCCTGGCTCATCGGCATCCTGAGCGCTTGCCGGTGCCATAGCGGCGAGTGCGAACGAAAGGACAGTTAAAAGGGTGAACATCAGCTTGGTTGTTAGATTTAGAGATTTCATTGTTATTTTCCTTGCCATACTAAAAGGGCATTCTTAAATGATCAGGTTTGTTTGCTTCAATGGTCGAAAATCCTTGATTCTAGGGTCTTCGAGTACTCATGCGACGGCTGGTTCTTGAGACTGAGTAATGAATATAGCAAAGGCCGAAGGCCGAAGAAATGGCCTTTGGCGTAAACTCAGAGCTTATTCTTGTCCATATTGTCCTTTCCCTTCTCTTGTCGCCGCATGGAGAGCCATGAATCTGCGCTATGGGGTCCTGGACCGTAGGCAAAAATCACTAGAAAGGCGGTAAAGTACATGGCTGCCAGTTCGCCGTTGTTAAGCGTCGGAAACCACGCCAAATGGGCTGTCAGATAGGCCATAAGCATGATGAAGGTGGCGAGAAGAGCGGCGAGGTGGGTCCACATGCCGATTAATATGAGCAGGCCACCAAAGAATTCCACGACGCCGGCTATAAATAGGGCGTTGATATCCATCGGTATTGGCATGGAGAGCAATTCCGCGATATTGATCGATGTCATGCCACCGCCCATAAAGGGCTGTGGATTTTCACCGAACAGTTTGCCGTAGCCATGGGTCATAAACATAGCAGCGCTAAGCACCCGAAAAAGGGTCCAAGTCCATTCTTTGGAGTTCTGTGCGACTCCTTCGAAGAGAGAGTTGATCTTGCCAAGCATAGGCGCAGCCTCTTTAATAATGGGTGCTCAGTAAAAGCTTTCGTGTTCGAATCTTGTTTCAAGCGTTGGCAAATTGCAATAACCTTCATCTCCGGTGTTTACGATAGTGGGCCTAGAGGGCCACTAATAGTTAATAGCTTAAGGAATCTCCCTGCTGTTTTGCTATTCACTCAGGCAAGCTCCAAGGGCTAGCGAATTTCAATTTTTCGGTCGTTACTGTCAAGTCTTGTTAAGCTGGTAGACGATTAGCGTCCCCATGTATTTTTGAGACAGGACTAGGTAAGGGTTTAGAGACAGACGATGAGCGGCAAGATACTGATAATCAAGACAGGAAATACCATACTAAGTTTGCTGGAGGAGAACGAAGACTTCGAGGATTGGTTTATCCGCGGAACGGGTTTGGACTCAAACCGTTTTATTTGCTGTGCGGTCGACAAGGGGGAGTACTTGCCAGCGATAGATGATGTCGTCGCCGCAATCGTTACTGGTTCGCCTGCCTATGTCACCGATCTTGCTCCCTGGAATGAAATTGCTGCCGATTATTTGCGACTCCTTCACGAGCGGCAGAAACCTATCTTGGGTGTTTGTTATGGGCATCAATTATTGGCGTGGGCCTTTGGCGGTGTAGTCGGATTTCACCCCAACGGTCGAGAAATCGGAACCATCGATGTGGAGCTTACTCAAGAGGCTGCGAGCGATGTACTGTTTGCCAAAATGCCGACGCAATTCAGCGCACAGGCCTCACATCAGCAGTCAGTCTTATCCTTGCCGGATGAGGCGGTGCTTCTCGCAAAGAATAGCTTCGACGCACATCATGCATTCCGCTTGGGTTCATCGACCTGGGGAGTACAGTTTCATCCTGAATTTAGCGCGCATGTAATGAGCATCTATATCCGCGAGCGCAGGGATGACATCGTTAGGGAGGGTCTCAATGTGGAGGAATTGCTCGCTAGAGTGGACGCTACGCCAGTCTCTGTGAGTTTGCTGCAGAAATTTTCTGGGCTACTCAACAATGTGCAGTAAAAATAGTGGGTGAGTGCCCAGGCGCTAGTCCGCAGACTCCGCATATTCTTCATTCACGACTTCAGTGATTCGTTCTGCCGTGGGCTGTCGGAGTAGCCTGCCATTAATAAATACGGCGGGTGTTGAAAGCACGCCAGACGAGTTGCCACCACGTTGGTCGTTGCGAACCTTCTGCACTACTTGGTCGGATTCGACATCGGCATGGAGACGATCGAGATCTAGGTTTAACTCCAGCGCATAGCTATCGAACTCACCTTCTACATTTGAAAGGCCGGACCAAATGGCTTGCATGGCATACAGGTAGTCATGCATTTCCCAGAATTGTCCCTGGTTTCCAGCGGCTTCGGCATACAGAGAAGCGGTCCAGGAATTGGGATGTGCGGCAGTAATAGGGAAGTGCCTAAAGACTAGGTGTGCCTTATCACGCAAATCGGGCCAGATTCGCGTCATCGTATCGTTTTCGGTGGCACAGGCCGGACACTGAAAGTCTGCATACACAACAATGCTTACGGGTGTGGCGGCTGTCCCTTTAACGTGATCGTTGTCGGCGATTTCAACAGTGGAATAGGTAGGACCCTGACTTAGGAGCGTGTAGAGAGTTAGAAGTACAAGAACCGGAGCCACTATGTACATGGCTACTTTCATCATTAGTTTGCGGGTTTGATCTCTGCCATTAGCTGCATGTTCTTTCGCTTCTTTGCGCTTTTTCTGTTCTTCTCTTTTGCTCATTTATCAATGCTACCTTGTCTGGAATGGGGTGCTTACGGCCCCTACTATAACGTCTGGACGCAGTGAGTCAAACAAGATTAGACACAAGTGTGGTAAGGGTTGAGGGCCGTGGATTCAGTCAATTAGAGTAGAAAGGCGTAACCAATTTTACAGCCAATGCGGATACCCTAATCCTGATGCATGCCAATCTAGCCTTCATTTTTGGCGAAGTCGGTAATCCAGTGCACGACAGTCTCGAACACGCCGAGCCAGATATTGCCGGTGATCATATAGACGATGCCACTATGGACTAGCGCGTGGGCTGTTAGCCAGTAGTGTCAGACTGGAAATAGGCTGTGTTCTTTATCGTGAATTTTGTCATTGCGATTTTTGCCATTACCTCTGGTTGCAGCACGAAGTCTGCAAGAGCGTTGCCAAAAATCAACATGAGAATATTTTCAAAAAACAGCATTTACTACCTCGGTCTACGAACTTGTGGCTAAGCTACTAAGCAGGCTGCCTAAATTAGCGATACTTGATCATAAGCATATTCGGTACCAAGCAAGCCTATTCGATAGCCAATGTGCTAGCTGATTCACACTATAGCTTCGATGTTGCCTATAAATTTACCTATGAGGCTTAATTCTTTCTATAAGGCTATGAAATATAATAATTTTGTAAAAAAACGACGCTGCACATGAGGTAACTAAATACCCTAAAGTGCGAAAAGCTGACCAAATTTGGGACCTTGTGAAGCCAGATAAACCATCCTGGGCCTCGTGAGAAAAGCTATGAATAGCCAAGCTAACAGTGGAGCGTACCAAGGTTCAAAAAGGAGGGATTACAAAGTAGGGCCCTAGAAGAGGAGAGTCTAAAACAATACGGTGAGGCATTCGCCACGCAGGGGTTGGGAGGGCAGTGCGGTTATTAAAAATCGTAGCGACATATTTGTCCTCTCAGGATCATTTTTTCACTACGGCGCTAACTGTAGAAATTATCTCTCCTGCACCGAGTCGTGAAGTGATAGTTGCTCCTACTTTTACATCATCAGTGGATCGAATTACTTTGGAGGAACTATCAACAGTGATGCTATACCCTCTGGCGAGGGTGCTTAGCGGGCTAACAGAATTCAAACTGCGGCTTAGTGTCCGCAAGCTCGATCGGTGCGAGGCTAATACTGAGCGCAGCGACTGATCCAGCCTGCCGCGACCCGCGGCAAGGCGTATTTTATTACGTTCAAGCAACTGCTTCGGTGAATTGGCCGAGAGAGTGCGTTGCATCTGCGTTAGTTCAATTCTTTGCTTTGCGATATTACTGCTCATGGCTCTGCGTAGGCGAATATCGAGTCGGTCCAGATTCTGCGTCTGTTCCTGCAGGCGACGATCGGGGTGTTTTAGCTGTTTCGCTATCCAAGTTAGCTGTTGCCGGCCCTGCTTGATCGCCAAGCTGATAGCACTTTTGAACTGCGCGCTAGTGGAAAGCAGCAGCTCAAAATAATCCTCCTGATTGGGGCTTAGTTGTTCGGCGGCAGCGGAAGGCGTAGGCGCCCTCAGATCCGCTACAAAGTCTGCAATAGTGAAGTCTACTTCGTGACCGACTGCACTGCAGATTGGCAGTTCACTTGCAAAAATTGCCCTAGCCAGGCGTTCCTCGT
>Ga0302137_1001599_pt1 | contig 10254 bp, 3 predicted proteins | sample CBN3_SCM_MG_FD_203127 | JGI IMG/M metagenome (GOLD analysis project Ga0302137, IMG submission 203127) | Marine microbial communities from Western Arctic Ocean, Canada - CBN3_SCM | ecosystem: Environmental > Aquatic > Marine > Oceanic | place: Canada: Western Arctic Ocean | collected 2017-09-15 | reverse complement strand
TTTATTTGAGTCAATCTTCCGTTCTTACCTGAAACGCTGGTGGTCATAACTGAGAAATCTCTTAGCGCACCCTCTGATTGACTAGAGGATGTTCTTAATTTTAGAGGCCAATTAGGCCAAGTAAGAGCCTTATCTTCTTGTTCAGGCGGTATCGGCATGATTTCAAGTTGAGTAACTGAATTAGCACCTTGCCTAATTGATGTTCCTATACAATCAGAGCCAGTGTCACCACCTCCAATAACTACAACATCTTTATCTGTCGCCAATATTTCCTTTGTACTAGTAGAATATTTTTCTGCCGAAACACGTTTATTTTGCTGAGGCAAAAAGTCCATTGCAAAATGAATACCTTCCAGGTCTCTACCTTCTACAGGAAGGTCACGAGGATACTCTGAGCCACCTGACATAACAATAGCATCGTATTGATTTTTTAATTGATCAATTGAAATATCTTTACCAACAGTAATTCCATAAGAAAAAGTAACTCCCTCACCCTCGATTTGCTTTATACGCCTATCTATTACTGTTTTTTCTAACTTAAAGTCAGGAATTCCATAACGGAGCAATCCTCCTGCCTTGTTGTTCTTTTCATAAACAGTTACTTCGTGTCCACCGCGTATTAATTGTTGCGCGCAAGCAAGGCCAGCAGGCCCAGCTCCAATTACTGCAACTTTTTTTCCTGTTTTTTTATTAATTTTCTGAGGTTTTACCCAACCCTCTTCAAAGCCTCGATCAACAATGGCACACTCGATTGTTTTAATTGAAACGGGCTCTTCATAAAGATTTAATGTACAAGAAGACTCACATGGAGCTGGGCATATTTTCCCTGTAAACTCAGGAAAATTATTTGTTGAGTGAAGGTTTTCTAATGCACCTTTCCAGTCACTAGAATAGACTAAGTCATTCCAGTCTGGTATTTGATTATTAACTGGGCATCCTGACTGGCAATAAGGAACACCGCAATCCATACATCGCCCAGCTTGCTTTACGGTCTCTTCTTTCGAAAGAGGAATAACAAATTCTTTATAATTTGAAATTCTATCTGATACAGGTTTGTACCCTCTATCAACTTTTTCTATTTCCATAAATCCTGTTGGTTTTCCCATTCTTAATTACCCCTCTGATAATTTTCAGATGTTTCGTCTTTTGCGAACATCTTAGTAAGCACTTTTTTATATTCTGTTGGCATTATTTTTATAAATTTTGGTAAATAATTATTAAAATTATCTAAGATATTTTTTGCTTTAGGACTGTTCGTGTATCTATAATGATTTTGAATAAGAGTCTTTAACCTTTCTTTGTCGTGTCTTAGTAGATTGTCGCTTAAGATAACATCCTCATTATTCTCGATCTTTTCTAATTCAATCATTTCGGAATTATATAATTTATTAAAGTTATCTTTTTCATCTAGAACGTAAGCTATGCCACCGGACATTCCTGCCCCAAAATTTCTTCCAACCTCGCCGAGAACAACAACTATTCCTCCGGTCATATATTCACAACAATGATCTCCCGTACCTTCAACAATTGCAGTTGCGCCGGAGTTTCTAACAGCAAATCTTTCTCCAGCGATTCCGTTGAAGTAACATTCACCTGCTATGCCTCCATAGAGGACAGTATTCCCGACTATAATATTTTCTTCTGGGGTAATTTTAGAATTCTGTGGTGGGTAGATAGCAATCCTTCCTCCTGAAAGCCCCTTTCCAACATAATCATTACCTTCACCTTGAAGATCAAGAGATATTCCTTTTGCAAGGAAGGCCCCAAAACTCTGACCAGCAGTTCCTGTTAATTTAATATTAATCGTTTCATCAGGAAGGCCTTTATGGCCATATTTTTTTGCTACTTCACCTGAAAGCATTGCTCCAGTCGACCTATTAGTATTCTTAATTTTAGATTTAATTTTTACGGGCTTAGAGCTTTCTAAAGATAGCTTGGCCTCTTCAATCAGCTTTCTATCTAAAACATTATAAATATCGTGTTCTTGTTCTTTATTTTTATATAATAGATCACCTTTCCATGGATCTGGCTTAAAAAATAGTTTAGAAAAATCCAATCCTTCAGCTTTCCAGTGATCAATAGCTTTATTTGTGTTTAAATACTGACTTTGACCAATCATTTCATTGAAACTCTTAAATCCCAACTGACTCATGTAGGACCTAACTTCTTCAGCTACAAAAAAGAAAAAATTAATTACATCTTCTGGCTGTCCATTAAAGAGTTTCCTTAGCTCCGGGTCTTGCGTTGCTATGCCAACTGGGCAAGTATTTAAATGACATTTTCTCATCATTATGCAACCTGAGGCAATAAGTGGGGCGGTGGAAAAGCCAAATTCATCAGCACCTAAAAGGGCGGCTATAACAACATCACGTCCAGTTTTAAGCCCACCATCTGCTTGAACTGTAATCCTTGACCTTAGGCCGTTTATAACAAGTGTCTGATGCGTTTCTGCAAGACCTAACTCCCAGGGGCTTCCAGCATTTTTAATTGATGTTAAAGGGCTTGCGCCAGTACCGCCTTCAAATCCTGAAATGGTAACGTGATCTGCCTTTGCCTTTGATACCCCTGCTGCAACTGTTCCCACACCAACTTCTGAAACAAGTTTAACAGAAATAGCAGCTGAAGGATTTGTATTTTTTAAATCATAAATTAATTGAGCTAGATCCTCTATAGAGTAAATATCATGATGTGGGGGAGGTGATATTAATCCCACCCCAGGGGTAGAAAATCTAACATTAGCTATTGTTTGGTCAACCTTATGACCAGGAAGTTGACCTCCCTCACCAGGCTTTGCTCCTTGAGCCATTTTAATTTGAATCATATCTGAATTGATTAAATATTCAGCAGTCACCCCAAACCTTCCTGATGCAACTTGTTTTATAGACGAGCGCATTGAGTCACCATTCTCAAGGGGAGAAAAACGATCAGACTCCTCACCACCCTCGCCTGTGTTAGAGCGGCCACCAATTCTGTTCATAGCAATAGCTAAATTAGTATGAGCCTCTCTACTAATTGAGCCATATGACATTGCACCAGTTGCAAAGCGCTTTACTATCTCTTTAGCCTCCTCAACTTGCTCGAGTGGTATTGATTTTTTAGAAAAATCTTCAGCAGTTTTGATTGAAAAAAGACCCCTTAGTGTCATTAATTTCTGATCTTGTATGTTAATAGATTTTGCATAACTATTATAAACTTCTGGATTGTTGGAGCGAACAGCATGTTGAAGATCTCGAACATTATCACTATCCCATGTATGTTTTTCACCTCTCGTGCGAACAGCATATTCTCCACCAACATCAAGAAGGTTTTCTAATCCTGGCATTTCTTTAAAGGCATTAGCATGCCTTTCTTTTGTTTCTGTATCAATTTGATTAATATTAAGTCCTTCGACCAAACTAGAAGTACCAGAAAAATATTCACTAATAAGGTCCGAGGATAATCCAATAGCATCAAATATTTGTGCTCCACAATAAGACTGATAGGTAGAAATACCCATTTTTGACATGACTTTCTTGATACCCTTGCCAATTGCTTTTATATAATTTTTTTTTGCTTCTTCTTCATCAATATTTTCTAATAAATTACCTACAACATCTAAAGCTAACCAAGGGTATATTGCATCAGCTCCATACCCAGCCAAACAGCAAAAATGATGAATTTCTCTAGCTTCACCAGTTTCAATAATTAAGCCAGTCGATGTTCTCAAACCCTTATTAATTAGATGTTGATGTACTTTCGATATAGATAAAAGTGAAGGGATGGGTATATTATCTGCGCTAATTAATTTATCTGATAAAACGATTATATTATAACCTTCGATAATACTTTTTTCAGCCTCACTGCAAACTTTTTCTAAACTTGATTTCAAATCATTTTCTGAAGGCTTGTATGTGATATCAATTACTTTTGTTGATAAAAAAGAATTATTATCTTTACTTAAATTTACAATTTTATTAGCATTTTTTTGATCTAAAATAGGTGTTTCTAGTTTTATGTATTTTAATGATTCCTTGTGATCCAGATCTAAAACGTTAGCCCTTGGTCCAACAAAGTTATTAATCGACATTACCATCTCTTCTCTTATTGGATCGATGGGGGGATTAGTTACTTGAGCAAATCTTTGTTTAAAGTATGAAAACATAGGCTTTGATTTTAGGGAAAGAGGGGCTATTGGTGTGTCAGTTCCCATTGACCCTGTTGCCTCCATGCCACTTTCAGCCATAGGGTTTAGTAGAAACTTTTCATCTTCTTGAGTATACCCAAATGCTTTCTGGAGACTTTTTTGAGAGAGCTCGTTTCTGATTATTTTGTTGTTTTCAGGTAAATCACTAATTTCAATTTGGCTGAGCTCTAATAATTTTTTCCAAGGTTTTTTATTGGCTATAGATTGTTTAATATCTTTGTCTTTAATTATTACTCCTTCTTCGAGATCAATTAAGAGCATTTTTCCAGGTTCTAATCTCCATTTGGATTTAATCTTAGATTCATCAATAGGTATTAATCCCATTTCAGATGCAAATATTACCTGATCATCATCAGTAACAATATACCTAGCAGGTCTTAGACCATTCCTATCTAATAAGGCGCCAATGTGTTTTCCATCAGTAAATGCTATATTCGCCGGACCATCCCATGGTTCCATAATTGGAGCATGGTATTCGTAGAAATTTTTTAAATTATTATCCATTATATTATTATTTTGCCAAGCCTCAGGGATCATGATTAACATAGCCTCAGCTATAGAATAGCCCCCTCTTACAAGCAGTTCGAGAGCATTATCAAAAGAAGCTGTATCGGATTGGCCTTCTTCAATTATTGGCCAAATTTTTTCAAGATCACTATCTGTGAATAATGGTGAAGCTAGATTTTTTCGTCTAGCATTCATCCAGTTAATATTTCCCCTTACTGTGTTAATTTCTCCGTTGTGGCAAAGCATTCTAAAAGGTTGAGCCAAACTCCAAGTAGGAAAAGTATTGGTTGAAAATCTTTGATGTATTATTGCAAATGATGATTCAATATCTTTATCTGATAGGTCATCATAAAAACCTAACTTATCGACAATTCCACCAACCTGATCTGCCAAAACCATTCCCTTATATAAAATGGTCCTAGATGAAAAAGAGGGAATATAAAAACCTTCTTTTACAGTTTTATGAATTTTTAAAACAGCCTCTTCAATACATCTTCTTAATATGTATAATTTTCTTTCAAAATCATCTTGAGTCTTTTCATTATCTGGTCTTTCTAAAAATAGTTGAAATACATCTGGTGTTGAGGGTAGTACGGACCAACCAAGATCATCTGTATGAGTAGGGCAAAGTCTCCAGCCTAAAATATTTATTTCCTCGTGCAGACAAGTTTTTTTAACTAAATCCTTTATTTTTTCCTGAGTATTATTTTCTTTTGGCATAAAGATAACACCAACTGCATAGTTTCCTGCGTCAGGTAAATCAAAGTCAGCTGATGTTTTCTTTTTTAAAAATTTATGAGGTATCTGAATCAATAAACCCGATCCATCACCGGCTCTTGGGTCTGCTCCCACAGCGCCTCGATGCTCAAGATTACAAAGCATCGCTAGACCCTTTTCAACAATATCGTATGAAGCCCTATTCTGAATATCCAAAACCATGCCAACGCCGCATGCATCATGTTCATTTGAAGGATTGTAAAGTCCTTGAGCTTTTGGCAACCCAGGGATTTTATATTTAGATCGTTTATTTAACATTTAAGCACACCAATTCTTTAATAGTTTTATCGTAAAATATAATTTGAATTATTATTATTTGGTTAATAGAACTAAACTCTATAAAAGAAATATATACAGGGTAATTTTAATTATTGCAAGTATGTGTTGTAAATATACAACTATTGAGAATTATTCTCACTTTAAGTTATTGAAATACTACAGTAATAAAAATAGAATTTTGTTCTTTAAAATATTCAAAATAGTTAAAAATTTATTATTAAAATTTATTGCACTCCTAAATCCTATAAATTTAAAACTAAGGCTTCAAAGAGTTTTTTTAACTCATTCCTTTTCTTCTCTAAAAACCCATCTTTGAAGGGGACGTGCTATAATTATAAGAATTAATCCAAAGAGAGATGCACTTATAGCAATCTGATTGAATAATCCTGGCATTGATGCTAGGCCGTCATTAGTTGCTTGACTAGAAAGTAATCCTGCAATAATTGCTCCTAAAGAAGATGCCAAAAACCAAACACCCATCATTTGTCCCATATATTTTTTTGGCGATAGTGATGAAATTGCAGAAAGCCCGATTGGGCTAAGTGTTAATTCACCAACTGTATGAAGTAGATATGTAATTAATAGCCATTTTGCCCCAGCAAGACCTTCACTGAGAGCAATTTGTGCTCCAGCAGCAATCACCAAGAATCCTATTGCCATAAAAATTAAACCTAATCCAAATTTAAAAGGCAGTGATGGATCAAGCATTTTTTTCCCAAGAAAAATCCAAAGATACGACATAAAGGGTGAAAGTATAACGACAAATAAGGGATTTAAAATCTGAAGCCAGCTTGCCGGATATTCCCAACCAAAAACCATCCTATCTGTATATTCTTTTGCGAATATATTAAAAGAGCTTCCGGCCTGATCAAACCCTGACCAAAATAAAGCGGCCCCTATAAATAAAACAAAAATCATAGTTACTTTTTTTTTCTCATTTTTATTTAATTTTCCAAATATAAAAATATATAAAAAGTAGGATAGGCTTATTAAAGTAATTAAAATTGTGAGTATGTTGGCAAAGGGTATTGGATTAATTGTCCAAACTCCTAATAGACCAGACACTGTTATTATCAATATAAGAAGTAAAGCACCTATGATGATTTTATTATAGTTACTTTTTGTTTTTATATTAAGTTTATTAAATGGCTTAACGCCGTAGCCCTCTAATAATTTGATATTATAAATATATTGTATGAGACCTAGCGCCATTCCAATACCTGCAGCACCAAACCCATAATGCCATCCAATATTTTCACCCAGGTAGCCACAAATGAAAAACCCGATAATGCTCCCAAGGTTTATTGACATATAAAAAAGCGTAAATCCTGACTGTCTTAAATCTTTATTTTTTTCATATAGGTTACCTACCATGGCAGATATATTTGGTTTTAATAAACCAGTTCCTAGCACGACAAGTACAAGACCAATATAAAAAGAATTAATGTCTGGTATGGCTAAGCTTAGGTGGCCCAGCATAATAATTATACCACCATACAGGATTGTTTTTTGTTGGCCGAGTATGTTATCTCCTATCCAGCCACCAGGCAGTGTAGCAAGATAAACTGATGCAGCGTAGATACCATAAAGAGCACTTGCTGAAGCATTGTTAAAATTCAAACCCCCATCAGCTATAGATGCTGTCATAAAAAGAACTAAAATTCCCCTCATGCCGTAATACGACATTCGTTCCCACATCTCGGTGAAAAATAATACTTTGAGTCCCCTAGGGTGTTTGCTTATAGCTTTCATATGTAAATCAATTCCCTTTATCTTCTCAGTTATAGAGTGAATGACTCTTTAATATATATGCAGCATCACTCTTTAATAGATACGTTCCGATATCTTGAATCTGTAAATTTTAAAAATCACCGTAAGATTTTAACAAACTATTCATCATAACTTACATATTATATACACAACATAAACATTAAAACCTTATAAGGTAATTAATATTAATCAATAAAAAGTATCCTGTCTTTTATTGTAATTGTTTAATTTTTTACTTAAAATTGCCATCAAGATAATAAATATAGTAGATTAATATTATTATTTTTGTTACATAATGTTACAATTAAAGAATTAAAGGTTGACTATTAAGTCACAATATTAAAAATTGGACTTGCGCTTTTATGGCATTACAATGTAAAAGACAGTTTAGGATTCGTCACTGTACCAATTATAGTAGCGAGTTTAGGATATTAAAAATTTATCGGAGATTCAGATTATGAGAATTACACCAGAAAAGAATAGTTTTAAAACTAAGGTTCTTGAAGAAAATAAACTTCCTTCTATATTTAATGTAAAAAGAAAAGATACCGGTATATTTTCAGCTATCACTTTATCACTTATATTGGTTGCATGCGGCGGCGGCGGCGGAGGTGGTGGCGGTTCAGTTGCTACAACTCCAACAGATGGTGGGACAGATGGTGGGACAGATGGTGGAACAGCAGGTACAACTAGCGGTACAGCAATTAATTTAGACGGTGGTGCATATTCAGCAACATCAGCTGCCGATGCATTTACATTTGATGTAAGCTTTTCTGACTCAAGTATTGTGGCTCTAGATAATAATGTCTCAATAACAGGTTTTGATCCTGCAACAGATTCTATTGTTTTAAGAGGGTCGGGCGGATCAAATGGTTTAACTTCTTCCACGTTACTATCAGCTACTGGTGTTGATGTTTCTTCATCTACTATTAATAATAATACTGTAATCTACTTCTCACCTAATAGTTCCGGGTCAAGTTCCTCTATAACACTAGAGGGTGTTGTGGACGAAGACCTTTCAACTATATCAATTAGCGCAGAAGATGGCGCAGCTAATGATGCGTCTTCAACAACAGCTCCTTCTGGTAGTTCTGATCTATCAAGTGGAACAGTTACCGCTACAGATTCTGCAGAAGCCTATATCTATGAAGTAAAATTTGTAGATGGTTCCCCTGTTGCTATTGACGGTAATGTTGTAATTAAAGGTTTTGACGTTGCAAGTGACACAATAACATTGCAAGCAGCATCTATCCCAGAAGGTTTTGCAAAGTCTTCTTTGCTTACGGCTGCAGGAGTTGATATTTCTGCATCAACTATTGATAATAATACTACAATATATTTTGCCCCTGATGCATCTGGTGCTTCTGGATCGATTACACTAGAGGGTGTTGTTGATGCAGATTTATCTTCAATTACTATAAGTGTTCTATCTGGATCAGTAACTTCTGATGGAGTTGATTTATCCTCTGGTTCGAATATTGAATTAGGTACAGATGATTTAACTGCTCAAGCAGGTGCTGAAAATTTTGTTTTTGATGCAACTTATGCTTCAAGTACAATTTCTGGTTCCGATGGTCCTATAACAATAACTGGTTTTGATCAGTCTAAAGATAAGTTAGTTATTCTAGCTTCTGATATGCCGGTTGGATATGATTTAGCGGATTTTAAATTAGCATCTTCAGTTGATATTTCTGCATCAACTATCGATAATAATACTACAATATATTTTGCCCCTGATGCTACTGGTAGTTCAACATCCATTACTTTAGCGGGCGTTATTGATTCAGATCTTTCAAATACATCTATTGTATTTACGTCATCATTAACTGGTGCAACTAGCTCAGGAACATCTACCTCAACAGATACAAGCGCATCCGATGATGCAGAAACTGTAGTAGAAGAAACTGTAGCAGAAGAAACTGTAGCAGAAGAAACTGTAGCAGAAGAAACTGTAGCAGAAGAAACTGTAGCAGAAGAAACAACAACTGAAGCTGCTACATATAATGTAGTTGAGATTGTTGCAGTAGAAGAAGATACAACTGTTAGCGCAACAGATGGTGCGGATGAGTTTCGTTATGAATTCAGCGGATCAACTTCTTCAGAAGGTAATTTTATAGTTACTATTGATGGTTTTGATACAGCTAATGATAAAATTGTTCTTGTTAACGTTGGTGGAGATAATCTAACAACAACACAGTTTAAGGATTTAAGTGGAGTAGAAGTTTCAGGGAATTCTTTTGATAATCAAACTAGGATCCTCTTCGACAAAGATTCAAGTGGAGGTAGTGGTGAGCTAGCAATAAATGGAGTTTATGACTCTGACCTAACTACTATAGCTATTGAAATTTTATCAGATACAAACGTTGTTGCATCAACAAGCGGCGACTTTGGATAAGATATTTTATATTAAAGAAAATAGATACTGCCCTATTTTGGACAATATTTAACAATAAAAAAAATAGACAATGTCTATTTATAATGAAATAAGACTAGAAAGAGGTTGTTTTGATTCATGTGATTCGAAATAATTAGAATTTTAACTAAGGAGAGAGAACAATGGCTACAATTAATTATTCTACTGGAGCAGACATTATCGTTCCATCAAACAATGGAACTACATATCGTGGACTAGAAGGAAGCGATACTTATATAATTTCAAATGCTATTGCAGCTAATGCGAAAGTAACAATTGTTGATACATCAGGTACTAACACTATTCAGTTAGTTGATGGTCTCTC
>Ga0302137_1001594_pt1 | contig 10261 bp, 9 predicted proteins | sample CBN3_SCM_MG_FD_203127 | JGI IMG/M metagenome (GOLD analysis project Ga0302137, IMG submission 203127) | Marine microbial communities from Western Arctic Ocean, Canada - CBN3_SCM | ecosystem: Environmental > Aquatic > Marine > Oceanic | place: Canada: Western Arctic Ocean | collected 2017-09-15 | reverse complement strand
ATCGTCCGCGGCCCACCTCCGACTCTCCCGCGTCAGATGATGTTCTCGAAGGCCAATATATGTAGCCGAAGCAAATATCACGGTACCGCCCATCCACGTCCAGATATCAGGAATTTCAGCGAAGAAGATAAATCCGATAAGAGCCGCCCATATCAATTTGACGAACTGCATGGGTAATACAGCGGTCAACTCGGCTTCCCGTAGTGCCTGGGCCAGGAACAGGTTAGCAATCGTGCCAAGCAGACCGATAAGGGAGATCCAGGCAAGCTGCACCAACGTCGGCGTCTGCCATACGGTCAATGCCGCAAAAAATGCGAGCGGCGTCGCCAATAAAGCCATGTAGATGGTTTGCGTGATGCTGGATTCCGTTTTCCCAAGCTTGCGCATCAGAATCATAACAATCGAGAAGACCGCCGCCGCCGCCAATGCAAGAAGAGCCCCAATATCGTAGTCGCCAACCCAAGGGCGCAGCACGATCAAGGCGCCAGAAAACCCGATAGCAAGGGCGACCATGCGGCGCACGCGGATGACTTCGCCCAAAACCAAGACCGCTAGGACGGTAGCAAATAGCGGTGAAGTGAACTGCATGCTGGTCACCTTAGCCAGCGGCGACAAGGTGACCGCTAGGAACATCGCTATCATGGTGAAGGACTGTATGAGGCCACGCGCAACATGCATGCCAATATGCTTCGTGTGCAGTACCCGAAGCCCATATTTAAATAAAGTTGGAGTGAGAATCAGTACAGCGGCCAAACAACGCAAAAAAACAATCTCAAAGGCATGAAGATCGGCGGAAACATAGCGGATAAGCCCGCCCATAGCGGAACCACAGAACGATCCAACGAGCACCAACAGCATGGCGCGAGCAGTTCTAGGCAGGGATTGCCAGCCTTCATGAGCGGCCTTAATGGGGTTGTTCATGGAAGGTAATAGCGACAGAAACCTGAAAATCTAATCATAGCGAACCATAAGCGCGGCGAGGAGCCCCTGAAAGCATAAGAACCTCCTGCAAGCCTCTGCAGTCTGCTAAAATCTAGTGTATGCGAAAATTTCATTAATGAAATTAGATTGATATAGAACCTTCAATGGTTTTGATCGAGAACATACCAATAATGAATATTTCTGAGCTATGAGGCATGCTGCTATAGGGCCTTGCCTTAAACTAAGTTAAGTTTGTAACGCTCTATGGTCCAGCAATCGGACTTCCTTCATTGCAGCACGTGCGAATTACAATTCAAACCTTATGGAATATAGGAAGAGGAGTAATCCATGATTATCGGGGACCTCGACCATATCAATCTGCGTACTGCTGCTCTCAAGCCTATCATCGACTTTTATTGCGAGATTCTAGGTATGCGTAAGGGGCCACGGCCAGACTTCGGCATTCCAGGCGCATGGCTCTATGCCGGGCTCAAGCCATTAATACACGTCACTGTGCACGGCAAGCGGGGTACGGAGAAGACACCACGGATCGATCATTTCGCATTTTCCGCCCAAGACCTTCGGGGCGTAACTGCAAAGCTGCGCAAGCTAAATATTCCGTATCGCACCCAGCTTTGTCCCGGTTCAGAAATCCGCCAAATATTTCTACATGACCCCGACGGCAATCAGGTCGAGCTCGATTTCCTCGCCACTGAAAAAGGCAATATGGAAAACTTCCTAGGTCAATCCCAAACTGAAATTACCAAATGAAGCCCGGCGCAACAAATACCAACAAGCCCTCCGCACTTGTACTTGGTGATGGCCTGATCGCCTTCGTGAAACGGGAATGCCCGACTTGTGAACTAGTGGCCCCCGTACTCGCCGACATAGCAGCATCGAACAACCTTATAGTTTTTAGCCAAGACGACCCAACCTTCCCGGAAACCATTTCCAGCGTGCGCGACGACAGCCAGTTAGAATCCTCGTTTCACTTGGATGTAGAGATTGTCCCTACATTGATACGCATCTCAAACGGCAAAGAAGTTGACCGCACGTTGGGCTGGAACCGCGATGAATGGCAACACATGACTGGCATCGACAACCTGGGCAGCGGACTTCCAATAAATCAACCAGGCTGCGGCAGCCTTAGCACTGGGCCGGGCATAGCTGAAGAACTTATGATTCGATTTGGGAAGACTAATTTCGTCGCTCGTTCAATTCCACTGCCCGAATACGATGATGACGTTGAGGCATGCTATGAAAGGGGTTGGAGTGACGGTCTACCTGTCACCCCACCAACCCCGGTACGCGTCATGCGTATGCTCGCCGGCACGACCCGCGATCCGCAGGAAATTATCGGCCTCGTTCCACCCAAACTAGCTCCCTGCACAGTCGAGAAAATTGCGATCAATGCCGTTATGGCGGGCTGTCGGCCGGAATATCTACCGGTGGTTCTTGCCGCGATTGAGGCTGCCCTGATTGATGATTTCGCCATGCATGGTGTCTTGTGCACCACGTCTTTTGCCGGCCCCATGGTCATCGTTAACGGCCCGGTCTGCCAGGCTATCGGGTTGAATTCGGGAATGAATGTGCTTGGCCAGGGCACGCGTGCCAATTCGACCATTGGCCGCGCCCTCCAACTTATCATCCGCAATATCGGTGGGGGCATTCCCGGTGAAATCGACCGTGCCATGCACGGTAACCCGGCAAAGGTTGGTTTGTGCTTCGCCGAAAACGAAGAACAATCCTGTTGGGAATCTTTATCTGTTGAGCGCGGCTTCGCACCTGCTGTCTCGACGGTCAGCCTGTGGGCCGGTGAGGGCACGCAAGGCGTCAGCGACGATTTATCACGCGATCCAGAATCCCTATGTCGCAGCTGGGCCGCTAGCCTCATGACCATCGGCCATATACGACGGACTGGGCGCAACGATGTTCTGATTGTTGTCTCACCCGAGAACCAGCGGGTTTTCTGCGATGCGGGCTGGGACAAGACCAAGTTACGCGAGAGGTTATTTACATTAACTACCCGCCAGGGCCGCGACATTATCTCAGGCCTGGACGGTATGGCTCCTGGTATACCGCCAGGCCGGGGCGCCGAAATGATTCCCAAGTTTCGGGCCGAGGGCATTCACTTCGTCCATGCTGGTGGTCCTGCGGGCATGGTCAGCACAATCATTCCCAGTTGGAGCGCAACCGGCATTCGCGGAACCAATCTAGTCACCGTTCCCATCAAAAATTAGGAACTAGGGGGATTAACATTATGCAACGCAGCATTCTCGACCCGACGTCAGAATCAAACCCGGCCATGCGCAACCGCCGCAGCCCACCGAAGTCACTCGCCGGACTAACTATCGGCCTCCTAGATATCGGCAAACGGCGCAGCGATAATTTTTTGGACCAGGTCGAGGTTCGCCTGGTCGAGCATGGGCTCAACGTGCGCCGCTACGCCAAACCAACCAATGCCCGCACAGCGCCGGAACCTGTCAAACAAGCCATTGCCGCGGAATGCGACGTAGTGGTTGAAGGTTTGGCTGACTGAGGCTCTTGTACGTCGTGCAGTTTGCATGACATCGCTGATCTGGACGGACGCGGAATTCCCGGTGGCATGGTGTTAACCACCGCCTTCGAGACAGCCGCGAAGACGCAAAGCGAGGCGATCGGTTTCGCCCCTGGCCTTGTTTATGTACCACACCCCATCCAGGATCGAACTGCGGAAGAGCTGAACAATATCGCCGACAACGCCATAAACGAAATTCTTACCATGATCAGCAGATGCTAGCACTAAAACTGACAGAAGCCCTACCACCTCCCCTATACATTACCACCATATCCCAACAGCAACAGCCGGCCACATGTGTTTGTCGCGAACGCGAGGTGGCGGCCAAGAAGATATCAATCTTAGCTACAGTGTGTAGGACTGTTGGAGCCGGTCTCACGGTACGTCGGCACAGAACAGGTAAAAGTTATTGCCTTCGGCGGCAGCCGTTACGTGCTAACCGTTAATTCTCAGCAGGTCTTGGCCAGCATCGACGCAATGTCTGGCAACAGGTTTAGCATGATCAATCTCAACTTTGCAGCGCCCGAAATCGCCATGTCCATGTGTCAAACGAAAGAATTCATAGTGAAGGTGAGGCGGCCTAATACCTTGCTGCACGATTATGCCGTATCCCATTCGGGATGCCAGGGGTGATTGATCAGTCGCTCCCTTCGCTCGCTTAGCGTATCGAGAGAAATCATCTCTTCTCCCGTCAGTTCAAAGTCGAATATATCCAAATTTTCACTGACGCGCGCCTCCCGATTCGACTTGGGTATAGCGGCAACGTGGGGCTGCTGTACCAACCAGCGAAGGGCAACCTGGGCTGGTGTCTTGCCATGATCGTCAGCAATAGCACAAATCACCGGTTCGTCTAGCACCCGCCCCCTGGCAATCGGACAATAGCCGGTCACCATAACGTCATAGCGGCTCGCCACGTCAAGAATATGCCTTTGTGATAAAAGGCAGTGATATTCAATCTGATTGCATGCGACATCGGCGCCAACATCTTCGAGAACTTCGCGGAGCTGATCTGACGTGAAATTACTGACGCCGATCAGCTGGGTTTTCCCCGCTCTCTGAAGGTCAACAAGGGCGCCCAATGAATCAGAAAAAGGAATTGTCTGGCTAGGCCAATGCAATAATAACATATCGACATAGTCAGTTTGAAGCTTGCGCAAGCTGGCCTCAAAATCTGTTTTGATCTCATTGGGGTGCATGCGGTCACGGAAACACTTGGTAGTAAGAAAGACCTCATCACGCGGAACGCCGCTTTCTTTTAGCGCCAACCCCACTAAATCTTCATTACCGTATCCCTGGGCGGTATCAAGATGGCGAACGCCAAGTTCCAACGCTGTACGGATAGCGGCCAGGCCATCGTTTCCCTCAATACCCACCGTTCCAAAACCAAGTACCGGAATCAGAACACCATCGATATCTACGTACTCCAAGTCATTCCCCTGTGTTGCAGGTTTCCATACCTATTCAGAACCCCAATCCGCTATGAAACCGAAGTTAACCAAGCGGCCCTATCCAGCACTCTTATGAACGAGGGTGTCGTCTCCGATACTCGACTCAAAATCAAAGATATCAAAGTTCGCTGTCTAATTTATGCTATTTTCCGACTTGGGTATGACGGCCACACAGCATTGGTGCTTTTTTTCCCATCATCAGCCACGTTCCCAAGAGAACGGTCCGTCCTCTAACGAGGATGTACGCCCTGGGCACCTCATATGCCCGTTGTCCATGTCCGTGACTAGCCTGGTACCCTATCAACCAGATTGCGACATGCTACACACCAAGGGGGAGAGCCAACGCAATAGGGCCCGCGCCATAGGCGCGGGCCCTATCTGTCCGAAATACGAATTTTAATCAGCGCGAGTAGTACTCGATGACTAGATTCGGTTCCATTTGCACCGGGTACGGCACGTCTTCAAGTTTGGGCGTGCGCACGAAGGTGCCCCGCATATGGTTATGATCGACGTCAACGTAGCTCGGTAGGTCACGTTCTGACGAGTCAGCGGCATCAAGAACCAAATTCATTTGGCGTGATTTAGTTTTAATTTCAACGACATCACCTTCCTGGACCAGGTACGATGGTATGTTGACCCGCTTGCCGTTAACCATGATATGGCCATGATTGACGAACTGGCGGGAGGCAAACACTGTCGGCACAAATTTCATGCGATAGACCACCGCATCTAGACGGCGCTCCAAAATACCAATCAGATTTTCTGACGTATCGCCCTTGCGGCGCGACGCCTCAGCATAATAGCGGCGGAATTGACGTTCCGTGATATTGCCGTAATAGCCTTTTAACTTCTGCTTGGCGTTCAACTGAAGGCCATAGTCAGACGTCTTACGCCGCCGCTGACCATGGATGCCCGGCCGGTAATCGCGCTTATTAATAGGACTCTTTGGCCGGCCCCACAGGTTTACACCCAGGCGCCGATTGATCTTATACTTCGCAGCAATGCGCTTGCTCATGCGCTTCCATCTCCTTTACGGGGTGTTATTTTCCCTATTTAGGGTATTTTTGTCCCAGTAGGCCCGACGAGCGGGCGGGGCCTCAGGCCCACGTTCCCGGGAATGGATCGTAAAGTATACGCGGCAATAAAGGCTGTCAAACACACGGCACCGACGGGGGTACGATGCCACCTCAGAGAAAATTGAATTAGAACCTCCCGCAAAGGTAGTGATGCAGAAATGCCCGGCCGTTCTCATGCAGCAGGGAATTCCCTAAAGGTTCGGCACGCGCATAAGCGAAATTACAGCGGCGGTAAGCAGGCGGAATTCAAGATTCGACGAACAACCAATTAGTTCGTAATTCTTAAGCCACGATAAGCCATCCCACCGAAGCCCCTACCGAACTCTCAGGACACTCCAAACGTTTCTGCCAAGAACTGCTTGCCGAGTTGGATGCAAATTTCATCAATACCATGTGCCAATCCTGGGCGCATCACGGCACGCACAGAAATGCCGGCGGTCTTCAGCGCCACCTCTGCCGCGTGCAAAGCCTGAGGAGGTAAAACTGGATCGTAATCTCCGTGGGTCATCAGCACCGGTGGACGGGAACAAATTTCGTTAGCCAATACGTCCGCCCCAACCAACATACCTGAATAACCAACTATACCAGCAAGCGCGCGTTTGCGGCGGAGCCCCACATGCAACGCCATCATGCAGCCCTGGGAGAACCCAATGAGAACCATGTTCTCTTCAGAAAGATCATTAGCAGCCAACGTTGCATCGATGAAACGGTTGAGGATAGGCGCTGCAGCCTTGGCGCCCTCCAATCGTGCTCCGTCGCTATAATCGCGAAGGGAGAACCACTGATATCCAGATGGCGCCTTGTCATAGCGATATGGTGCATTTGGCGAGATGAATAAAGCGTCGGGCAGTATTTCCTGAAAATAGGGTGCCAGACCAATTAGATCGTTACCGTCAGCGCCAACGCCATGCAACAAAAGAACAATTTCCTTTGGTGCAGCGCCGGAAGCCGGGGGAAGGCTCGGGCCATCGATGGTCAGCTGTTGATCCATACCGCACTACCACCCGATATAATTAAATTCATCGCCAGTATTGCTTGGACTGGCACAAGAATTGGAGCATTCATAAAATATCCTCTGCTTATCGGAATAGGGACCTATCGCCAAGCCATGCCCGTCACAGTTACACGATTCGCCCCCAGCCCTACCGGGCATCTGCATCTGGGACATGCATTTGCAGCCCTTTTTGCGGAAAAAATAGCCCGGGAACATGGTGGTCGTTTTCTTCTGCGCATAGAAGACATTGATCCTGGCCGCTGCAAAGCGGAATTTGAGACCTCACTTCTCGATGATCTCGCCTGGCTAGGGCTAACATGGGAACGCCCTGTGCGCCGCCAGTCAGAGCACATGTCGGACTATGCCAGCGCCTTAAAACAGCTTGAAGAAATGGGCCTTCTCTACCCTTGTTTCTGCACCCGGCGCAGCATCCTCGCTGAAGTTGAACGCGCCGGACATGCCCCTCACGGTCCGGGCGGCATCATATACCCAGGAACTTGCCGCCAATTAAGTGCTCAGGAACGCGAGGGCAGGAGCGCCGCGGGAGAATCCTTCGTGCTACGCCTCGACATGGCGGCCGCCATCCGACAAACAGGGTTATTAACCTGGAACGACCGAACAGCTGGGCCGATTCATGCTAAGCCAGAAGAGTTCGGCGACGTGGTGTTGGCACGTAAAGACATTCCGACAAGCTACCACATAGCTGTCACCGTGGATGACGCCTTACAGGGCGTGACGTTGGTGACACGAGGCAAAGACTTGTTCTCCACCACGCATATCCACCGCCTTCTCCAGGAATTGCTCTGCCTTAATGTGCCTGATTGGCACCATCACGCCCTCTTGCTCGACAACTCAGGGCGTCGCGTGGCCAAGCGCGATAATCCGCTGACCCTGCGCCAGTTGCGGGACGCAGGGAATACGCCTGCTGAAGCGCGAGGAATGTCCAGACTAGGCATGTAGGCCTCGAGATATAGCAACGTAATCAGGGTGGTCGGCTGGTATGAAGCCATGCCGAATCAGAAAATCGATGATAACGAGATTACAGTTGAACTTGAAATCCTCGGTTTCGCAGATCCGCTCGGCTACCTCGGCAAGATTCCATAGGTAAAATTCCTCAACCTCGCCATCGGCAGCAAAGGGCGTGAAATCGGCAGGGAGTTCGAGATCATAGTTAAATAACACATCATTGCGGAGACCTTCTAGTCGTTCGCCGGTGTAGGTAATAGTTCCAACGGATTGGGCGCAGCGTGCCAAACCCGCAGGAATTGCTGCCTCTTCAGCGCATTCTTTTATGACGTTCTCTACCAAGGTTAGACCTGCTGGCTGACCACCAGCGACTATCTGATCCAAAAGACCGGGGTGACTCCGTTTGCCCCTGCTGCGCCGGGCAATCCACATTCTAGTCTCGCCACCATCACGGACAATGCCGTTAATATGGACCCCATAGGCTATGAACCCATAGCACGGCACACAACCACGCTCCACTGTCAGCAGTAGGGGTGCGCCGAAGCTGGTAGCAATAGGGTACTGCTCGTCCCACCATTCAGTAAAAATACCCTGTTCATAGAATTTCCGGCTCACGACAGCAACTGCAGCGGTGCGGTCCTCTACCGTCGCTAGGGCTGGATTGAGTTCAACCACGTCGACACCGACGTTAAATATAGTAGGGAAATCAGCAAGCCGATTCGCTATCTCGGGTGCTATACGACCAACATCGTGCCCCGCAACAATTAAAGGACGATAACGACTGAGATCGCCCGCGTTACAGGCACGGATACGATCAAGGTAACTCATCAATATACTTTCAGGCTACCGCTTCCTTAACCGACGCCAGCTCTACCAAACGACCAAGGGTTGGATCAATAAGAGCTCCCCAAATGTCAATCTGTAGTTCCTCGTTAGAATCTCCGCAAACTTGAACCCATTAGGATGGCAGGAGAGCTGTTGTCAGGCGGCTTCCGTGTTCTTGTTGCGGTCACGAGAAACTTTCACATACGCCATGGCGCAATGTTCTGGGCAGTAAGGCTTATTCGCGATTGCTTTATGGCCACAGAAACGGAACCCTTCCGTGCTCGGATCGCCGATCGGCCAGGAACACATTTCTGACGTCAAAGCACTTAGCTTGATTACCTTAGTAGGCAGACGCGGATCCATGACCTGGGGCGCCGGTGCCGGTGCCGGCTTGGTCGCTTTATGCATGACTACATTTGACAGAGACGACGTCACAGATCGGGGCTGTGTCGGTACAGTCGGACGGCTGACGTTTGAACGAACCCGCTGGATGGGGGAGCCCCGCTTAGGCAGGCCAAGGCGGTGAACCTTCCCCACCACAGCATTCTTCGTAATCCCAAGTCGACGGCCTATCTCTGCAGTCGGCAAGCCCTCATCCCAGAAAGTCATAAGGGCGGTGGTCCGTTCCGGTGTCCATTCACTAGTCATGGTCGCCTCGCTCGAGGCTCCTGCTGAAGATTTACTATACCGCTTGGCACAAAACTTCGAGGAGCTCTCCTCTGGAATGGTTGCGATCGGCGCATTTGGCGCTAATTAGATATCATTATTACTAGATGTACGGTCTATGGACAACCTGCTTCCCAAAATATGGTGTGTATAACTATATACGAACGTACTCAGCAGGTGCATTCTCATGATGGGAAGATGACAAAAACTAAGAATGCCGTTTCACTCTCCCCCTGCTACCCACCAAGGCGCTATAATGGATACAATTGTGGTGCGCATATGGCGACGCACCTGGCTAGTGGGTGGACCATGGAAAAACGCGGAAAATACCGATTGGACGATTGGCACAAGGCCGCGACCGATGAATTATGCAATAGTTCCCTCGATAGCCTAATTTGGCAGACGCCAGAAGGCATTGATATAAAACCACTATATACATCCGATGACCTAGAAGGCCTCGACCACCTCAGCTCCTTTCCCGGCTTTCCTCCATATGTGCGCGGCCCCCGGGCCACGATGTATGCATATCGGCCCTGGACCATCCGGCAATACGCCGGCTTCTCCACTGCCGAGGAATCCAACGCGTTCTATCGTGCTAATCTGAAAAGCGGGCAAAAAGGGCTGAGCATCGCCTTCGACCTAGCCACCCATAGGGGGTACGATTCCGACCACCCCCGCGTTATCGGCGATGTCGGCAAGGCAGGTGTCGCCATCGATTCCGTTGAGGACATGAAGGTACTATTCAACGGCATTCCGCTAGATGACATGAGTGTGTCGATGACCATGAATGGGGCCGTTCTTCCGGTTC
>Ga0302137_1001587_pt1 | contig 10279 bp, 9 predicted proteins | sample CBN3_SCM_MG_FD_203127 | JGI IMG/M metagenome (GOLD analysis project Ga0302137, IMG submission 203127) | Marine microbial communities from Western Arctic Ocean, Canada - CBN3_SCM | ecosystem: Environmental > Aquatic > Marine > Oceanic | place: Canada: Western Arctic Ocean | collected 2017-09-15 | reverse complement strand
GTTCTTTTGTTCTTCTGTCTCTCCTTCTCTCTCTTGAGGGTCGTTCTTTTGTTCTTCTGTCTCTCCTTCTCTCTCTTGAGGGTCGTTCTTTCGTTCTTCTGTCTCTCCTTCTCTCTCTCGAGGGTCGTTCTTTCGTTCTTCTGTCTCTCCTTCTCTCTCTTGATGGTCAGTCGTTTGTTCTTCTGTCTCTCCCCCCTCTTCTTCGCGTGGGTCATTCTTTTGTTCTTCTGATTCTCCTCTGCCTCCCCCATCATGCGGATCCACTGGTGGTGGGACGTGTCCTCCTTCTCGTTCTGGCATATCCATTGATTTATGTTCTTTTAAATGTTCCTTTTCGCGAGATTGTAATTCACGGTATTTCTTTTTGAGTTCTTCTTGTTTTTCTTGTCTAGATATCTTTATTTGATTCAAATGTTTAATTTTTTCAGCGTGTTCTTGTTTTTCTTGTGTAGTTGTGGCGTTATTCTCTTTAAATGTTTCAATTAAAATATGAATATCGGTATTTGTAGTGTCTAATTCTGACTGTAAACATTGTTTTTTCAATATTAATTTATTTTTTTCTTCTAATATGCGACGCGCCTGTGAATTCGATTTTTCAAGCAAAATTATTTTTTTACTAACAAGATTTGCCTCTAATTGATTTTTATATTGTTTGTTTAATTTATTTGAGAAAAGACTTATGTCAGAATTTGTTTGTTTTAATAGTATTTCGTCCGAAAGACCAAATTGGAGTAAAAGTTTATCCAATGACATGTGTAATAACGTTTCTTCATTTTCACCATGAGAATACAGATACATTCTTAGAAAAGTAATCAGTTTTTGTTGGGTAGACATATAAATTAAGAATTGTGTATTTTATACTGATTATTTTTAAACTTGTTTAAAAACGTAATTTTAATTTTTTTTCATATTGAGAATGTGCTGACATTTTGACTGTTGGAAAAATCGGCAACAGTTTATCCGTCAACGCTGAGCGCTTGCTTTGACGAATTGCTTTATTCGTCAACGCTGAGCGCTTGCTTTGACGAATTGCTTTATTTATCATTTCTTTCTGTTTGTGCATCCTTGATTTCATCCTTGAAAGTCTTTTCCCTTTGCGTTTCCATTGTTTAGCAAATTTTTCAGCAATATGATTTTCCCTTTTCGTTTTGGGGATAATGACAGGCGTTGGTACATTTGACGTGTCGTGATTAGCTGGAAAAATATGCGTCATTTGCTTCAAAAAATCCGTTTTGACTTCTGATTCTTTTTTTAAATTTTCAATTTCCACCGTTTTTTGTTCTTCTATCGATTTTTGTTCACTTTTGTGGTTTAATTCTAAAAGTCTTTGTCGAGCTTTCAATTTGTCATTTTCGGTTTGCAATTTTTCTAATCTATTACGTTGTTGTTCGATCAATTGAACTCTGGTTTTTTCGTCTTCAATGGCCTTTTCCAGGATTTCCAATTTGTCTTTTAACGAATCTGTGTGAAACTCTGGGCGAATACCTAATCCATTTGCATGTACCAATTGCGTCTCAAATTTTTGTTTAATTTTTTGTCGATCTAATTTGTCTTGTTGTTCTAACCTTTTTAAGGCAAGTAATTCCTGATGATGTTTTTCTAAGGAACTTGCCGAGACATTTCCGTTATCCACTCCAAGAGCACGAAGAATGTCCTTTTCTTTTACAAACCAACTATATGTAGCCGAGGAAGGTTTTCCCCCAATAGTTGGATCTTTGCTAGAAAATGATATAGACAATTGTGCGGAAGGACATTTCAGCATCATAATATCCTGTGTTGAATTATAAACTGGCCACAAACAAATATTTTTGGATAATAAATGTTTTGCATTTTGCATACATTCTGCAAGTTGTTTTCCAGTGGAAACGTATTGATAATATGGTTCAAAATCATTAATTCCTCTTAAGTGTTCAAGCATAAATTCACCGGCGGTTTGATAAAGTTTATCTCTGCTAACATTATCTTTTAATGTTTGATACTTAATATACCAAACAGGAGAATTTGTATATTGTCCGACAATGTTTAAATCTTCCACGAATGTATTTCCTTCCGATTTTGTAGACAACCAATCGTTTAAAACGTGTTTTATAATATTTGCCTTTTCAAAAGGATTTTTTTTATCGACCAACCCTAATCCATTTCCAATATTAGCTCCACTGACCGCCAATTTCCCAAATAACCCTTCAGACATTAGATAACGGATATATATTTCGGCAATAAGTTCTATATCAGCGTAATAGTATGATAAAAGATTGTTTGTATCTTTGTCATCCGGTTCCATATTATCTTTGTACCGATCGCCAAGTAAAATATGAAAAATTGGAATCCATAATGAAGCTTGATCCATGAAAAATGGCGTTTGATTTAAGGATAATCCTTCAATATTAAGGGCGCCTATGTTATTCGATTGAAGCTTATTTGTGATTTGCCACATAAAGGCATTAAAACAAGCCTCCGCTGATTTTTCTCCAAGGATAATTTTGGTTGGAAATCTTCTCGGTAGCCCAATATTCGCTTGAAAGAATTCACGGTTCATTTCTTTAACATAGCCGGCGACCATAACCATTAACATACCTTTATGATTTGTTAAAAATTCTGTCAATTCGTCTGCAAATTCCTTGCCAGAAGCATCTCCCTTAGGAGTTAGGGCATAAGCTTCGTCGATGAAAATCATTCTTCCCAAAGAAGAATTTAAAAAAGACCTTGTATTTGTAGCTGTTTCACCACGAACATCCGAAATTAAATCAGATGGTTTGGGTAAAATAACGTCGTTTGCAGTAAGCCATCCAATAGCATAAGCAAATCTACCTATTTTTTTGGCAAGTGTTGATTTTCCAGTACCGGGTGGTCCCATCAGTGCAATATTCATAGCCATAGAATTAAACATAGTGAAAGGTGCCAACGCAAAAGATGTAGCCATTCTGTAAAATTTATAGCGAACTTCGGGTGGAACTCCGGCTTCAACCATATGTTTGGCACCGTAAGCCAATTCATATGTTGTATTCTCGATTAAGGCCGACGCAAACTTTAATTTATTGTTCAAAACCAATTCTTGGTAATTTTTTGAAAGATTATTAAATTTTACACTTTGATATGCTGGTTCATACCTTTCCTTTTCTGTAGAAAAAGAAATAATAATTTCTTTCGCCTTTTGTTCGTCACTTGTGGTATCTCTGGTTATATATTTCCACAATACATAGGGCGATTTATATCCATCTTGCACAATCTCCTTGAAACTTGTTTCAATTTCATCCATAACGCGTTCTACCATAGCTTTCTTTGAAATCAAAACTTTAATCATAGGCGTGGCTTCTTCGTCTAATATTAATCCAGCATTTTTGTAAGTGATGCGCCTGGCATTTAATTGTGCTTCTTCAGACGATAAATGTTTCACGGTGTCTTTAAGCGTTTTCCTATATTTATTAAACAAATAAGACATATAGACACATTTGGCACATAAAAATGCGCGTATGGCCTTTATTGGGCGCGGTGTGCTCGTGGACAATCTCATGGGGATGTAACCATTTGCGACTAATTGAATAAACGCATTATCATCAACGATAGCATGGGTACTATGACCAATCTTAATGACATTACTTTGTGAATGTGAAAGTTGACGGATTAATAGTCTCAATCCGGATAAAATATTTATGATCCCCCTTTTTTTTTCCTCGGGAGTTTTATATGTCTTATATGGATGAATTGATCCTAAAAATACTTCGTCAACTTTTCCATCGATTAAATCTAAAAATGTAGAGGTATCTATAGTGTTCAATTCATCCCAAATTTTTTTATACACATATGAGGCATTCCCATCCTGACAGCCAAATTTCCCACCATTATAAAAATCCATTAAAAATTTGGCAATTTTTTTTTGTGGATCTTCAAATGCACCGAACTGTCCCATTGTAATTTTGACTTCGGGAATTTCGGTGGCAGGCGCGGGAATTCCGGTGGCAGCGGCGGCGGCGGCGGCAGCTTTCCAAACACGCAAACATGTCGAAATAATTTTTTTAACGGGATCTTCGGCGTCGGCATGGCCATTATAAACGGGACCATTTTTATTTATAGCATCTATTAATGTTGACATAACTATATTTATATTTTTCCACTATTTATAGTGGAAAAATATAAATATATGACAGAGCTGAGTCGTACATCTAAACGTATATTAAACTCATTGCATCACGATACAAACTCGTCTGAAACAAAACATCATGATCAGTTATCGGAAAAATCACTAGATATTATTACATCTCTTGGACATTCAGATATCAAAAAATATCAACCTCCACAAAACAAACATTTATCAAAACAAACATTGAACATTTTAGATCATTTACCAGAACGATCAGAGAAAACAACACCCACAAAAGATAAAGAACATTTGTCCGTGGAAACTTTGATGGTATTAGATGAGTTAAAAGAACCGGAAAAGAAAAAACCAGGCCATCATCCTGAACCCGCGATAAATAATGCTTCTATACGTTCTTTACAACGGTTACATAAATCAACTGTTGATAAAAATATAGCATACTTTTTGGAATATATAAAACATGGGAAACATTCGCCGGAAAAACAATTCGAACGTTATAACATAACATGGTCTGACATTAACCGCCATTTTCGTACCAATTATCTTCCTCAAACTCCAACAGAAGAAAATAAAGAAAAATTTTTATCAGAATGGAAAAAAGTTACGAAAAATGTCTTATTATACCCAACAGAAACTGTACTAAAACTATTGACCTATGATGAAGAAAATATTCTGCCAAATAAACTTTTGAAACGAATTTTAGAGTCTAGGAGGACCGTGAATATAAAATTGTGCAAAGTACTTATTCCAAAAGTTTTTAAAAATAATCGCGAAATATTACACTATAGGATTATTAAAACATTTCATAGGCCATTTTTGGCAGATATTCTAGATTTATTTCGCGATTATTTTGAATATTTGACCGAAGAAGAATTAACGGCAATCGCGACCGAACTTCGAGAAAAATTAAATGAAGAATATAAAGTGAATGGTGTTATGTTCGAACAATACTTGCACGTGATACGTATTATTCCATTTCAAGCAAATCAACTTGAAATTTTAGATGGAAATACAGATAGTTCTTTCAAAAAGACCAATGCATTTGAAAAAAAATTAAAAGAGGCGAAGGAAAAAGGGAATTTACCTGGAACGGGTGCCGCTATCGGGGCCGCTCTCGGGGGTGTTTTTGCTATTGCTTTGGGCGCTACAGTATTACCTCTCACAGCTTTTGTAGCCGGAGGAGCAGCAGTAGGTTCGGTACTTGATTTATGGGGATCTGACGATAAAGATATAAAATCTATGGAACAATACAGACAACATAAGATGTTCTGTGAATTGGTTTATAGATTATACGATACAAAATCGTTTGTATTTGCACCAGAAATAACCGAAGAAATAACCGACTATGAAAAATTCTTAGTGGATCCAATTGAACTTCAAACATTAATTAAACAGGATATTGAACGACTGGATGAATTAACCTTACAAGTAAGAAATTTATACAATTGGTATTATGCGGCAGCACATCGCCAAACAGAGGCCGGTGAAAAAGCAACAGAAGCAAACAAACTTTACGATGATCTTTTGTATTTACAAAAAGATTTCTTCGTAAATAAAATTAAAATAGAAGCCATTGCACCATATTATACGATTCCATACAAACTGGTTACAATGGAACATCATATAGGCAAATTGAGTAAGATGATGGTTCAAACGATAAGTTATAGAGATGTACTCACATTGAATGACACAAGAAAGAATGCTTTAAAGGTTGAAATCACAAAAATGCCAGCTCCAGCAAAGCCTATATCGCCCGGATCATTATTTTATAGTGGAAGAAAATCGAAAATAGCGCCACCAACTAGCCCTCAACCTTCAAAATTTAAAGGAAAAATTCCAACCGCAAAAAGTTCAATGTCAGATTTAAGAGAATTCATTAAAGCCAACAATTTAGGAATTATAACGGCGGGGGACGACCGCACCAAAGAAAATATATTAAAAGATATTTTGAAAAAAATAAATAATTAATGTTTTGTTAATCTCCATAAATCTAATAAATTTGTAGCTTCATCAATGATATGTTTTAGTGTATCGGGGGTTGGCCAACTATAATAATGTTTAAACATATATTGGTCTACGGAAGGTGTTTTGTCTAATGTATCCAATAGTGTTTGATGTTCAGCATATTGTTGTAACAATTGATTGGCTTCAGTTTTGGCATGTATTGTTTCAATTTTAAGAATTTTTTTGAGTGTCGTTTTTATCACGGATTCGTTCGTTAACATTTTAAAATGACTTCTTTTAAAATCTTGAATGAAAGTACTTGGTTTGAATAGTTCATGGCATGGTAATCCGACAGATCCTAAAAAGATGAGCGCCACACCCGGCTGCACATTGGGAAACATTTCTCGGAGTTTTTTCCTTAGATTTTGGATGTGCCATGCTCTTGCAGAGCCATCTGTCCAAGACCATGTAGTAATCGTATCTTCTGGAGCAGAATCCAATGATAAAATAAAATCAACCACGCTATTATTCACTATATGAACATGAGAATCTGAATCTCGTAATGTTTTAAATTTTTCTGGCTGTGATGTTCCAATGACTTTGGATGAAAATATATGAACCCAATCCATAGGGACATCGACTTGAAGACATTTTATCAAAGACATAAGGCGTCGCATACTTTTTTGACACATTAGTGTGGCAGATATAAGTTGTGCTTGTGGTTCTTCATCAAATGTAGAAGTTTTATTCGGTGGTCTTCTAGGAGTTCCTATAGAAGCACTTGCCATTTTAGATTCAATATATTCCATAGACCGCTCCTGCGTTATTTTGGATAATAATTGTACAGCCTTTTCATCTTTTATTTTGTCTAACGTTGATTTAGACGGATTCCAATTTGGATCTTGTTTGTATCTACAGTAAATTTGATACGCATCCATGATTGAAATGTTCCGATCGCATATATATAGTCACTATTATAATCAATTAAATGTCCAGTAAGAAACGTTCTCATGATTTAAACAAACAGGTTAACAATGAAGAACGTAAGCGCCAAAAGGTGCATCAACGCGGCAAACGTAAAATTTCTATTCTTTTTGATGGACGAGGCATACAGAATGCAATTGTTCGACATATTGGTAGGGAAGATACTGTGTATGTGGTCGGTTGTGTGGCATGGTTATCGAATAAACGCGTTTTAAAGAATATGGCCGAGAAATTGCGTGGTGTATCTATGATATGTACAAAAGACAAGTTAACTACACGTCGTAAAAACCAACAAGCATATTCAAAATTGTCTGCTTGTTTTCAGGGGGGTGTTATTCGAACAATGGGTGAGGGTCGTGGTCGATTTAAATCGTTGATGCACCATAAGTTTTTGATTGGTCTTTCGGTCGAACGCGAACCTATATGGGTCATGAACGGTTCTTTTAATGTGACTGAATCGGCAGTTACAAATCTTGAAAATATAATGATTTTCGACGATCCGGAGATTGCCTCTACATTTTTCGACGAATTTAAGCGTTTGCACCATATTTCTAAACCCTTGAAGATACGGGCTTAATTTTCTGATTCTTTAGAAGGTTCTTCTAATTTTTTGGCGATATGATCGAATACTTGTTTTACTTTTTGGCCTAATAAAATACATTCGTCATATGTGGGTGGTTTCCACGGTGTATCGATATTCAAATTTATCGTTCTTGCAGCAGTCCATCCAGCTACCATTCCCGATAAAAATTTTAACATTTAAACAAATACACGATAAAGAAATAGTGTAAAAAACTAAACAATTTCACATTCTTCAATTTTTTTTTTAGGTTTTGTAGATGAAAAAATATGCACTATAGCGACAGCGGAAACAGAAAGACCTGCAAATACCCATCCTAAAGCATTATTATATTGAGCATACCAATAGGGCAATGCACCAGATATAGATCGCCCCCCAGAACCAACATACATGGCTAAAAATATATTGTATACAAGTGTCCAACAAACGGGTCTCCATAAATCCGCCATCGCTATTTTATAAGGTTGGAGTATCAATGCAAATGCATTTAATCCATGTGTCACCAAAGTGAACACAATGTTTGTTATAGCTCTGCTTTTTGCAGATGGCGCAATAATAACCCAAAAACCTACAAATACAACCACAGCAGGAGAATAAACAATTGGGAATATTTGTTTGGCGATATGTTCTTTTTTTAACACCAATAATGCAAAAAAAATAGTTTCCAATGTAAATGTCCATATTGTATAATATATGAATATATATTCTCTTTCTCTTACAAATACAAATATAAGTACTATAGAAAATAATACAAACCAAAGTTCATTTATAAACGACACATTCATATTTAAAAAAAAAAATCATTTATATAGTTTAAAGTGTACAATATGTCCAACGAGTATCTTCAACAAAAGCTCTTAAGGATGTGAATGCACCATTAGTTAATTTTTCTACAAGAATTGGCAACTCTCTTTCAACAAAGTATTGGAATTTTTCGGGAGGAACTCTTGGAGTATCTGGTAAGAAAATTTGTCGACATCCGGGTTCTTGCTGAAGCGCAAAAAATACTAATGCATGCTTACCAACACGATCGTCCGATTGGCGAACTTTTTCAATCATATGTTTTAAACGAATACTCCCATCCGTATATTTTTCAGAAACATAAGTTACAATACGTTCGACAATATCGTCCAACGTTTTGGCTTCGTTGTTATTTATAATATGATATAACAAATCTTTTTTCTCACGATCTTTTTCTACAGAAACCATTGTATTATAATCAGAGGACATATTCTTTTGACTTTATAATGTTCTATGTCTTGGATCGTAATCATTTTTTTATGGATTTGTTATAACGAGTATATGAATCGTTATAATAAGGTTGATGCAGAATTTTGAAGTTTTTATAAAGGTATGTGAATTTTTTATAAAATGTGAGTTGGATCCAAAATATATTCATCAAATAGACGATCAAATAGAAAAATCACAATCAAAAAAAGATATTTTAGTATTGGTAAAACGTGTAAAGTCTTTTCATAATATGAGAAAAATATTATGTCAAAAAATATTAAATAAATTACCAGTAAATAATGTAGTTTCACAACTTGTAAAAGCCAGAGGATTACATCAGTATAATAACTGTCCAAATGGGGCAAAATGTTCTATCTCAGGTGTACAATTAAAACATGATAGTGGTATTCTTATTATATTAGACGGTAATATTTTAATTACATTTCATAATAGATATAAGATTGTTTTATACCATTTTTGGACATTGGCTCATTTTCCAGAAGAAATTGGACTCAAAGCAAATAAATGGCTAAAAAATCAGACATTTTGGAATGCTGGGGAAATAAATTCCACAGAACATTGTACTCAAAAAATAATTCATTACAATGAGCAACAATTTCCTAAATCGTTATATGTTAAACTCAAAGCCATAAGCGAATACATCGATACCAAATTACCCAATATTCCCACCACCAAAAACTAAATATACTCTACATCCACAACGTGTTTACCACACAAAGATCGATTGAAAATTTTACTAATATAATTATTAGTGGCTTCGCGTTTCATTAGTTCCTCTTTCGATGGTAGAATAGTTATCGTAGCATCACATATTTTAAATTTTTCTGTAAACATAATACAGCGCCCAATAAGACCCCCTAATTTTTTTTCCTTCTCAGCGCCCAAAATACGCTCATTGTGACCAAAAATGTCAAAAATATTTCTAAAAGCATGTCCTGCCCTTCTAAGCTTATCCATAGGCATACTAATATTGTCACCAGAATGTAAACCAATGTTAGAAAACGATTGATTAAACATAACCACTGAAATATATTTAGGGTTACATTCAGTCTTTAAAATTATTTGGACGCGTTTCACATTTTCAAGTATATTCAACGGGTCCACGCCCTGTTTAAAACGAGGATTTTGCAATTTGATACGTTTGGGACCCTTTTTATGTTGACTAATTAGCTTTTTCCATGCAGAAGACTTTGTTTTACGTTTCTTACGAGATACCTTTGTCATTTTTTGTTTATCAAGTATGATGCAAAACAAAGGAATATGTGTTTAATATATTCTAAATTTTTAGAAATTTTTTAACAACTTCTTGAAATTTTTTAAGAAAGTCTTGAAATTTTTTAAGAATTATCTTGAAATTTTTTAAGAATTATCTTGAAATTTTTTAACAACTTCTTGAAATTTTTTAAGAATTATCTTGAAATTTT
>Ga0302137_1001583_pt1 | contig 10298 bp, 8 predicted proteins | sample CBN3_SCM_MG_FD_203127 | JGI IMG/M metagenome (GOLD analysis project Ga0302137, IMG submission 203127) | Marine microbial communities from Western Arctic Ocean, Canada - CBN3_SCM | ecosystem: Environmental > Aquatic > Marine > Oceanic | place: Canada: Western Arctic Ocean | collected 2017-09-15 | reverse complement strand
CATACGCTAAAGGCCCACGCGGTAAAACGTGAAACTCTTCACCTAGCACATAATCAGTACTATCATAGGACACTAGATCTCCACTTTCAGGAGTCTCACAGGCTCATGTCCATCAACGTAAAACCCATCGATCCCAATCTCCCAGATTTTGCCAGTATGGTCTCCACAAGCAGTAGAATTGAAAAATCATGGCCTTGACCGTTAAACCTGCCGACCCAAAGCACCCTGACTTCATTGGCGTGATCAGCGATATCGATTTACGCCAAGCAGATTCTGCCATGCGATCGGATATCGAAGCGGCAATGGACAAATATGCCGTGCTGGTTTTTCGCAACCAAACCCTCACCGACGATGAACAAGTCTCCTTTAGTTCCCTGTTCGGCGAACTAGAGACCAGCCGAAATTCAATGCACCCCGAACACAAGCCGCGTTTTGATGATCGTCTTTCTGATATCTCCAACTTGACGCATGATGGAAAAATTGTTCCGACCGATGACCGGCGCTGGATGCGGTCATTAGGTAACCGCTTGTGGCATTCCGATAGCAGTTACAAGGCGACACCAGCCAAGTATTCTATGCTGTCGGCACGCGTCTTGCCTTCGTGGGGCGGGGAAACAGAATTCGCCGACCTGCGCGCAGCCTATGACGCCCTCTCTGATCGCATGAAGGCCCGCGTTAAAGACATGGAAGCTCTGCATTCAGAGGCGTTCTCGCGCGCCAAGATCGGCTTCACTAACTATGCCCCCAACGAAGTGGCGCTAAACAAGCCTGTGCCACAGGCTTTGGTGCGCACCCACCCAGGCTCGAATCGAAAAACCTTATTCCTTGCCTCACATGCCGGTAAAATCGTTGGGATGACGGTACCGGAAGGGCGCATGCTGCTCCATGACCTGATCGAGCACGCCACCCAGCGTGAATTTGTCTATCGCCATACCTGGACTGTCGGCGACTTCGTCATCTGGGACAACCGATGCCTCATGCACCGGGCTCGCGAATTTGATGCCAGCGAGATCCGCGACATGCGCCGTTCAACAGTTGGCGATATAGCGCCGACCCTTGAACAAAAGAAAATGCAGGAAACGGCTGCCTTGCTGTAAAATGTGCAAATGGTAACGATAAATCTTTGAACGCGCCCGTAATACGGGGTACCGGGTAAAGGAGTTCTTTTTCATGCTGCAAGTCCGCCCTATGGGCCCAAATATCGGTGGTGAAATCACCGGCGTCGACGTAAAAAAACTCGACGATGCTACCTTTGCGCTAATCTACAAGGCTTGGTTAAAATACGGAGTTATCGTGGTTCGCGATCAAGACCTCGAGATCGCCGACTTCATTCAATATAGTAAACGCTTCGGCCATGTTGCCGATCACCCTTCAAAATCCACGCGTCATCCTGACCATCCAGAATTGACAATGCTAGGTATTAACAAATTCGATGCCAACGGCAACCTTATCAAATCTATTTATGGCCGAGGTGCTAGTGGTTTTCATACAGATGGCGCCTATGAAGAAGATAAATTCAAAGCTACCCAACTATACGCCATAGCGATCCCAAGCACAGGCGGCGATACGCATTTTTCCAGCATGTACATGGCATATGAAGCCCTTCCGCAGCGGTTAAAGACACTGCTGGATGGGCGCAAGGCAGGCTACGCTTACGGTGGCAGCAAGGGTGCCATGGCACTATTGAACGAGGAAGACCGAGGCCGAGCGCCGGCGGCACACTCAATGACGCCAGTTCACCCAGAGACGGGCCGCAAGTCGCTTTACTTCGACCCAGGTAAGATCCGCTACATCGAAGGTTTTGACGGGCCACAATTCGATGACATGGTTGCAGAACTAAGGGAATTTATGCTCCAACCGGATGCTCAATACACTCATAATTGGCGGGTCGGCGATATTGTTATCTGGGACAATCGCTGCCTAGTTCACAAGGCCGGCGGCGACTATCCGCCCAAAGAAGACCGCATCCACTGGCGTGTTTCAGTCCAGGAATTTTCTGTGGGGGCACAAGTAGCAGCTGAGTAAGGCGTGTCGAGAACCGCGCGCAAGCAACAGGCAACCTAGCTCAGAGGAATTATATCCTATGTTAAAAATCCGGCCCATGGGACCGAACATCGGTGGAGAAATCACTGGTGTTGATGTAAAAAATCTCGACGACTCTGGCTTTGTGCCGATCTACAAAAGCTGGCTAAAATATGGCGTGACGGTAGTCCGCAATCAAGAGCTCGAGATCGCCGACTTTATTCGATATAGCCAGCGCTATGGCCCCGTCCTTAAGCACCCGTCCCAAACAACTCGGCATCCGGATCACCCAGAAATCACTATGCTCGGCATCAATAAATTTGATCCCAGCGGCAATCTAATCAAGGCAATCTACGGTCGCGGTGCTGGTGGATTCCACACTGATGGCGCCTATGAGGAAGTGCCATACAAGGCAACTCAGCTGTACGCGCTAGCTATACCCAGCAGCGGCGGGGACACTCACTTCTCCAGCATGTACATGACCTACGATGCCCTACCAGCCCGGCTGAAGATATTATTGGAGGGTCGCAAGGCCGCATACACCTTTAGCAAACAAGGAGCTATGCAGGCGTTAAACGAGAAAGGCATTGAAAGACCGCTCATGCTTCACCTGATGATGCCCACCCATCCGGAAACAGGACGCCGGTCCGTTTATTTCGACCCTCTAAAGATTCGCTACGTCGAGGGTCTCGAAAAACATCAGTCTGATGATGTCATCGCAGAGCTTAAGGAAATAATGATCCAGCCGGGCGCCGGCTATAGCCATAAGTGGCAGGTCGGCGATATTGTCATCTGGGATAACCGGTGTCTTGTACACAAGGCCGCCGGAGACTACCCGCCGGAGGAAGAACGGATTCACTGGCGTGTATCAATCGAGCAAACGGTGACCAAAACCTAAACATCAATGGAATAAACCTCCAAACCTGTACATCAGAATTTTTTACACCATTCATAGGATATCCCTAAATCAATAATCGCGCAGTTTTCTAGCAATGATTCTGAGGACAAACGAATGGATAACCTTAAAATAGACAGGGAAGCCATGGGCCGCTTGGCAAAGGCATTAGTTTTCATCTGCGGAGCTGGTCACCCGACGCCGGCTGCCCTAAAAGCTGCTGCCGAGAGTGGTTCAGACAAAGATATAACGAAAGCCCGCAAGCTGTTTCTTGGCATGAAATCGGGAGACCGCCGGGCCGCATTAACCATGCTTGGCGATTAACCCTAACGCGCGGCAACTGGTGTTAAGTCAGGGCAATAATTACTAAATCAATAATGATCTAATGATCAAAACCTGGCGTTTCAGTTCAACTCTCGTTCTCTTATCCCTATATTTCAAAATGATTTATCATGGTTGCCCTCGGCTCTCATGTAACCTTTAATAAGGCTACCCGCATTGACAGGTGGGGGGTGGCGCTCTATCTGTTCAAACAGCTATAAACGCCGGTTTTTTAGGAATCGTGAGCGTTAGCTTCGCCAACGGGACTCTATCCGAGGACTTCGTATGTTAGGTGCCATCGCCCGGCAGATTTTTGGCTCGGCTAACGACCGTTACGTAAAAGGCCTAAATACGACCATCGATGCGGTGAACGCGCTCGAACCCGCTATCATAGCCCTAAGCGACGATGATCTTCGAGCCCGTACTGACTGGTTGAAGGGGCGTCTGCAAGCAGGAGAAACCCTCGACGACCTGCTCGTTGATGCTTTTGCCACGGTGCGCGAGGCGGCTAAGCGAACACTTAGCCAACGCCACTTCGACGTACAGCTTATGGGCGGCATGATCCTGCACCGTGGCATGATCGCCGAAATGAAGACAGGTGAAGGCAAGACACTAGTTTCCACCCTGCCCGTCTATCTCAATGCGCTCACGGGACGCGGTGTGCACGTGGTCACAGTCAACGACTATCTGGCAAGCCGCGACGCTGGGTGGATGGGTCAGATTTATAATTTTCTAGGACTTACTGTCGGCTGTATCGTAAACGGGCTCGATGACCGTGAACGTCAAGCCGCCTATGCCTGTGACATAACCTATGGCACCAACAATGAATTCGGATTTGACTACCTACGCGACAATATGAAGTTCCAGCTGGACGATATGTCCCAGCGGGAGTTTCAATTTGCCATAGTCGACGAAGTCGACTCGATCCTAATTGACGAGGCCCGCACGCCGCTGGTCATTTCTGGTCCCGCCGAAAGCTCTTCTGAACTCTACCCACTGATCGACAAGATCATACCAAGTCTTGACGATAATGATTTCGAGAAAGACGAGAAGGCCCGTTCCATCACCTTTACCGATGGCGGAGCGGAAAAGCTCGAAAACCTGCTGACAGAGGCCGGTATCCTGACTCAGGATGGGCTCTACGACATCGGCAACGTCACCCTTGTGCACCACACCAACCAAGCTCTGCGGGCACACAAGATGTTCGCGCGGGATACGGACTATATCGTCAAGGATGACAAGGTCATGATCATCGACGAATTCACTGGCCGCATGATGGAGGGCCGACGCTACTCGGATGGACTTCACCAAGCCTTAGAAGCCAAAGAAGGCGTTACCATTCAGGAGGAAAATCAGACACTTGCATCTATAACATACCAAAATTACTTTAGGTTATACCCCAAGCTTGCCGGAATGACCGGAACAGCGATGACGGAGGCTGGTGAGTTCTCCGAAACCTACAAGCTCGAGGTCATCGAGGCGCCGACGCACCTGCCCTGTATTCGCGAAGATATGGACGACGAAGTTTATCGTACGGGCAAGGAAAAATATGACGCCATTGTCGACGAGCTAGCCGACTGCCATACGCGTCAGCAGCCAGTCTTAGTCGGCACCGTCAGCATCGAAAAGTCAGAGTATCTGGCCAGCCTGCTCAAGGAACGCAAGATCCCACACCATGTGCTCAATGCCCGCTATCACGAGCAGGAAGCCTTCATCATTGCCCAGGCCGGCACGCCAGGCGCCGTCACCATTGCCACCAACATGGCTGGTCGTGGCACCGATATCCAACTCGGCGGTAATCTCGACATGCGCATTGCCCAAGAGTTGAGCGACGTGATTGATGTATCCGAGCGGCAAAGGCGAATTGACCAAATTAAGGCGGAGATTTTTGCCTACAAAAAAGTGGTGTTGGATGCTGGCGGCCTCTACGTGCTCGGCACCGAACGCCATGAAAGCCGGCGGATCGATAATCAGTTGCGCGGCCGGTCCGGGCGCCAAGGTGATCCTGGTGCATCAAAGTTCTATTTGTCGCTGGAAGACGACCTTATGCGCATATTTGGGTCTGACCGCATAGACGGAATGCTCACTAAACTCGGCCTGGAAGATGGTGAGGCCATTGTTCATCCATGGGTCAACAAAGCTCTAGCGAAGGCGCAGCAGAAGGTTGAGGAGCGCAACTTCGAGATACGCAAGAACCTGCTAAAATTCGACGACGTGATGAACGACCAGCGCAAGGTTATCTACGAACAGCGTACGGAGCTGATGTCCTCGGATGATGTATCGTCTAGCTTGTATGAAATGCGCCATCAGGTCGTCGAAGAAATGGTTGGCCGATTCATCCCCGAAAAGGCCTATGCAGAGCAATGGGAGACCGATGCCCTGCACGCTGAATTCATGAAAGTCTCAGGCCTCGACGTGCCAATCCAGGATTGGGCCAAGGAGGAAGGTATAGCCGATGCTGAAATCCTTGAACGTCTAATCAAGGCCATCGACAGTAGAATGGCGGAAAAAGCGGCGAACTATGGCCTTGATGTCATGCGCTCAGTAGAGAAAAGTTTGCTTCTACAAATCCTCGATCAAGTGTGGAAGGAGCACTTGCACACCCTCGATCATCTACGTAATGGCATTGGCCTGCGGGCCTATGCCCAGAAAGATCCTCTCAATGAATACAAGCGGGAATCCTTCAACCTATTTGAGGAGATGCTGACGACCCTGCGAGAGAAAGTAACTAGCGTTCTATGCCATATCCAGCTGCAAATGACGGCGCCTGAGGGCGATCTTTTGCCTAGTGGACAACAGCAGGTAATGTACGAGACACGCGAAGACCCTGCCTTGCAAATAGGCGCCGTACCCACTGGTGATAATTCCCAAGCGGCCACCCTGCGCAACCGCCAGGCAGCAGCCGACCGGGATCCCAACGATCCCAAAACCTGGGGTCGTGTTTCGCGAAATGCCATCTGTCCTTGCGGCTCAGGCAGAAAGTTCAAGCATTGCCACGGAAAAGTATCATAACTAATTGATATTTATTAGAGTAAAGCAATAAACTTATTAGGGAATTGCTTCCATATTCATTGATAAACGGCGTCAACAATCGTTAATAACTCACAAAAGGGTCCGGAAATTTTCTCTAAAGGCATCACCCGAGACCGCTTTTACCCATCTCCAGGAATTTCTCGCGGCGACACGCCTGCAGCTCATCACCGTCCAGATCATCAAGGTCGCGGAGCGCTGTTTCAATAGCGCAGCCAACATCGTCCATAGTTTTCGCCCGGTCTCGATGCGCACCACCTAGGGGCTCTGTGATGACATCGTCGATAATGCCAAGCTTAAGTAGGTCCTGAGCGGTAATCTTCAAGGCCTCGGCCGCAGCTTCCGCCGCAGCGCCGTCGCGCCACAGGATCGAGGCACAGCCTTCAGGCGAGATCACGGAATAGACCGAATGTTCCAACATCATCACGGTATTTGCCGTGGCCAACGCAATTGCGCCGCCAGAACCACCCTCACCGATAATCACGCTGACTAGGGGAACGCGCAAGCCGAGACAGACGTCAATGGAGCGCGCAATGGCTTCCGCCTGACCTCGGGCCTCTGCATCAATTCCAGGATAAGCACCGGGAGTGTCAACGAGCGTCACCACCGGGAGACGGAAGCGCTCAGCCATTGCCATCAAGCGCTGCGCCTTACGGTAGCCTTCGGGGCGCGCCATACCAAAGGCGTGGCGAACGCGGCTTTCCGTATCCGAGCCTTTCTCGGTGCCAATGATCATAATTGTGCGGCCGCGCAAACGCCCGAGACCACCGATAATGGCTTCATCCTCGGCAAACAAACGATCGCCTGCCAACAGCGTAAAGTCCTCGGTAAGTTTATTAATATAGTCCATGACATGCGGGCGCTGGGGATGCCGGGCCACCTTAGTTTTCTGCCAGGGCGTCAGGTTGGAGTAGATTTGGCGTAGGCGACGATCCAAGTTGGCCTGCAACCGCATTACCTCGTCGGCAATGTTGACCTCACCGGAGTTGGCCAGATGACGCAACTCCTCGATCTTACCTTCCAATTCGGCAATAGGTTTTTCAAAATCAAGGAAGTTGTGCATGGATCTTTACTAGAGGGTTTCAACCACAAACGGAGATTGGGCGAGCAAGACCACGCCAGTGTTGGTTCTCACACATAGCGGTCATTCGCCGATTCGGCCAGAAAAACACCACGTCATCATATTTCACGATTTCGACGCGCTAGGGGATGTGCATTAGTGACCAAGGAGCGCAAGCGTTCGTCTAATACATGCGTATAAATTTGCGTCGTGGCTATGTCTGCGTGGCCAAGAAGTTCCTGCACGGCGCGCAGGTCGGCACCGTTGGCGAGAAGGTGGCTGGCGAAGGAGTGGCGCAGAACATGAGGTGAAACTCGGCGCTCGTCGATACCGGCGGAACCAGCCATTTCCTTGATGATCTGATGAAATCGCATCCGCGTCAAATGTCCCTTTTTAGATCTCGATGGAAACATCCAGCGGTTCATTACTGTCTGACTTGAAACCGTCAAGAAAGTGTCCCGGACTTCCAGATAGGTGCCAAGCGCTTCGGCGGCAGGATCGCCTATTGGCACCATACGTTCTTTGCCGCCCTTGCCGATGACGGTAACTATTCGACGGTCACGGCTAAGGGCCGCAAGTGGCATCCCCACTAGCTCGGTGACGCGCAGGCCGGTGGCGTATAGCATCTCGATCAAAGCTCGACGGCGTGCATCATTGGGCGTGTTACGCTTTCTAACGTCGCCTCCAGCGGTAGCCAGCAAGTCATTAACCTCCGCCTCTGATAAGTACTTTGGCAGCGATCGACCTTGGCGCGGCGCATCTACCGCCGTGGTCGGATCATCCGAACGCAAACCCTCAGCATAGAGAAATCCGAAGAACTGGCGCAAAGTGGAAAGCCGCCTTGCGCCAGTGCGCGGCGAAAGACCCGCACCAGAAATACCGCGCAGGTAGGTCTGTACTTGTGTCGTTTGTGCTGCATCGATCCCGTGGCTGCGGCGCCACATAAATGCAGCAAAATTAGTAAGATCAAAGCGATAGGATTCGAGAGTATTGGCGGCTGCACCACGCTCAGCCGCCATCATCTCAAGAAATACCTCGATGATGCGAAGGGAAACTACCGGGAGGTCCGAAACAAGATTACGCGGACGTCGTACCCTCATAATCCGGCCGCAAGGGCAGCCTCCATGACCAAGGCACGAGCGGCGGGGGCCTGACCAACGCCACTGAGGGCATCAATCACGGCACGTAGGACCATCGGGCTAGCTTGGGCGGTTCCGCCGTTTCCAAGGGCTAACAGGGATAGTAGCACCGTTTCCCCTACTCGGCCGGCCGCAGTTGCTTTCTGCAGACGGTACCATAAGGCGGCACTGGGCATAACAACAGGAGCGCGCTCGGAGCCACCAAGAAGGTCAAACCATAACTCATCAGGCACCGTCTCACCCAACCCTTCAAGAGCTAAAAAAAGAAACGTCGCCCGTGCCCGCGCATCCAGATCGTCAGATTCGGTCCTCCACCAATCCAATAAATCACCTGCCGTCCAGGTGCCGGGATGAGACGGGCCAGCAAGAAGCACGAAAGGCAGCAAAGGCATTAACTGCGCCTTTTTTTCATCATCAATCAAGGCGCCGGCACGAATTAGTGACAACCACCCATGGGCTGCATCGGCTTGTCCAGAAACAAGCAAAGCACGAACTGCCACCGGTGCAAACCAAGAGAGTTCAGCGCTAGGCTGCAGATCGGCAATGATCGACAGGAATGCACGCGCGACGGATGGATATCGCCCGCCCCGTTGCGCCAACTGCAAGGCGTAGGAAGCGGCCGCTGCACGCGCTGAGGGCACCGTATTGGCTATTGCCGTGCGATACAGTAATGCCCGGCTAAGCGGCCCCGTTTCTACTTCGGCGCGGGACAAGGGGTTGGCTAGTTCTTCTTCGCTGAATATGGCGAGGGCATAGAGTTCACGCAGAGTTTCGGTACTCAGCGCCCCCATTCCCTCAGCCCGTTCGGCTGCATCAAGACGGATATTAAAGGAAGCATTATTGCTGGTGGCGATGGCGCGAAGCATAGACGGGCTATCAGTGCCCAGAACGTCGTTAGGCAACATCGCCTTGGCGGCTTGAGCCATGGCAAGCAGTAGCGGGGTTGGATTGCCCAAGCTTTTAAGTTCTACTTTCGTGCCGCTAGCTAGCGCATCTGCTAGATGGAAAAATGCCACGCTGCCATATCCGGTTTCGCGCAAGAGAGAAGCTCCAAGGGCGGCGGGCTCCTTATCCCCAGCCAAAATCTGACAGAAAATATAGACACGCTGCCAATAGGGGTCCGTGAGGGCATCAGATTGACCGACAGCAATCTTGCAGGCACGCAACTGGTCGTTAGTAACAAAGCGGGCCTCGGTTTCGACACGCGCCAACTGCGCGTCCCGCAGCTCATGCGGAACAACGTTGAGAAACTCGAACAGGGTCGTTGTTTCTCCCATTTCCATAAGCCGTTCAGCACGGGCCGTAATGAGATTAGCAGCCGAGGCACCTTCGGGAGTAATAGCTGAGGATAGAAGCAGGCGCCTTTCTAAGTCGTGCATGGCTCGCGAATTCGTACGAACAGGCAAAATAGGCAACAAAAAGTCGACAAACCCGCGCGGTGTGCCCAGCCATGTATTTGCGCCGAGGCCGCCGGTCTCAGCCGTAAGTGTGCCAACAGATGCAAGGTCAACTGTACTCAGAGTATCAACCTTGATGCCGCCCAGAACCTTAAATTCCAGATCCAACGCTGGTGATGGAATTATGGCCGTGGCAGTCTTGGGGCGATCGAGATTTATTGGTGGTGTTAGCAGCATTGGCCTAGAGTCCTCAGGCACCGCCTGAGCTAAGCCAATCTTCGGGTGAACCAGCATCACAGCCGCGGCAAAGCCGGCGGCGAGAGCGAAAAGGCCTTCCTTAACGTAGAAAACGTTCATCAGGAATTACCTTCTCAATTAGAGACTGCGGCGATGGAATATCCCATGCAACAAGAAAAGTGGCGCCGCCGACGATG
>Ga0302137_1001577_pt1 | contig 10309 bp, 8 predicted proteins | sample CBN3_SCM_MG_FD_203127 | JGI IMG/M metagenome (GOLD analysis project Ga0302137, IMG submission 203127) | Marine microbial communities from Western Arctic Ocean, Canada - CBN3_SCM | ecosystem: Environmental > Aquatic > Marine > Oceanic | place: Canada: Western Arctic Ocean | collected 2017-09-15 | reverse complement strand
TCAAACAATACATTTGTCAGACCTTTATATGCTGGAAATATCATGGCAACAGTAGAGTCTTCAGATGAAACAATTATTATGACAGTTAGAGCGACAGCTTTTGAACATTCTGGTGACGGAGGCTCAGTAGAAGTTGAAGTTTTATCCTCAACAATACCTGAGTCAAACTCAACCTTTATTTCGCTCCAAGAGTCCCAATCTGAGCGTCCAGAGTTAACAACAGCAGCAAGAATTGTCTCTGGAGGTCGCGGTCTTGGCTCAAAAGAGAATTTTGCTTTGATTGAGCAATTAGCAGATAAACTTGATGCAGCAGTTGGAGCATCAAGGGCTGCAGTAGATGCCGGCTTTATCTCTAATGACTATCAAGTTGGGCAAACTGGAAAAGTAGTAGCTCCACAGTTATACTTAGCTGTAGGAATATCTGGCGCGATTCAGCATCTTGCTGGCATGAAAGATTCACAAGTTATCGTTGTTATTAATAATGATCCTGATGCGCCGATGTCAAGAATGGCTGATTTAGTATGGCAGACAGATCTATTTGGCGCTCTAAAAGAATTAAACGAATATCAGGTTTAGGAAGCTAATTAATGGAAAGAGAGTCGATTGAATATGATGTAGTTGTTGTTGGCGGAGGTCCATCTGGACTTTCATCTGCTTGCAAGCTTAAGCAGCTTAATCCTAATCTGTCGGTATGCCTACTTGAGAAAGGCGCTGAAATTGGCTCACACATACTCTCTGGAGCAGTATTTGAGCCTAAAACCCTCTTTGATTTATTTCCAGAAGATGCCAAGGACTGCCCAACACTTAAAACTCCTGTAGCCAAAGACGACCTTTACTGGCTTACTAGCAACAACAAAAGTATAAAAATACCTTCTTGGTTAATGCCAAAAAGCCTTCACAACAAAGGAAATTACATAATATCACTTGGTGAGTTATGTCAATGGATCTCTGAGAAAGCAATGGAGCTTGGCGTTGATATCTTCCCAGGCTTCCCTGCCCAAAAATACCTTACTGATGAAAGTGGAAGAGTTATAGGTATTGCAACAGGCGACATGGGAATTGACAAAGAGGGGAATCAAAAAGGCACCTATACTCCTGGAATGGACATAATTGCTAAACAGACAATTTTTGCAGAAGGTGCAAGAGGTCACCTAGGTAAGCAGCTGATAAAAGAGTTTAATCTTGATGAGGGGAAAACTCCTCAACATTTTGCCATAGGCTTCAAAGAAGTATGGGAAGTTGACAATGATAAGCATAGTCCCGGTGACGTTGTACATAGTATGGGATGGCCACTTAAGGGTGGAACGTCTGGTGGAGGATTTCTATATCACTTCGACAACAACAGAATTGCTGTTGGTTTGATTGTTGACCTTAACTACAGCAACCCTAGTCATAGTCCTTTTCAAGAGTTTCAACAATTTAAGCAGCACCCATCAATTAAACAGTTCCTTGAATCTGGTAAGCGTGTTTCTTATGGCGCACGAGCAATCACCAAAGGCGGCATTAACTCTCTTGTAAAAATGGAGTTTGATGGAGGCATGATTGTTGGCTGTGATGCTGGAACTTTAAACCCTAGTAAAATCAAAGGAAGCCACTGTGCGCTTCAATCTGGAATACTAGCTGCTGAATATATTAATAAAATTCTTTCAGAGGAAGTCTGTGATTTTGATGACTTATTCAAAAATAGTGCTCTTTACAAAGAACTCTACGAATCTAGAAACTTTAGCGCTGCCATGCACAAATTTGGTTTTTATTTGGGCGCAACCTATAACTTTATTGAGTCAAATATTTTTCGAAATAAACTTCCGTTCACTATTAAAGACGAGAATAGGGATTGCGATTCATTAAGCCTTAGCAATTCTTCGCCTATAAAAGAATACCCCGCTCCAGATAACGTTTTGAGTTTTGATATTACCTCTTCTTTATTCTTGTCTGGAACGAATCATGAGGAAGACCAGCCTGTTCATTTAAAGTTAACAGATGCATCAATCCCCTTAGCTCACAATAAAAAACTTTATGATGAGCCAGCTCAGAGGTATTGCCCCGCGGGAGTCTATGAAATAATTGAAAAAGATGGTGAAGATTATTTCCAAATTAATGCGCAAAACTGCCTTCACTGCAAAACCTGCGACATTAAAGACCCTTCACAAAATATTAACTGGGTGCCTCCTGAAGGCGGTGGTGGGCCAAATTATATTGGGATGTAAGGCTAACTACATTGATTTGCAGTAATTACCACAGTATTAACAATCTCATCCACGCTGCAACCCCTAGATAAGTCATTAACTGGTTTTGCCAGCCCCTGTAGAATTGGGCCAATTGCTTTGGCTCCTGAAAATCTCTGAACCAGCTTATAGCCAATGTTTGCAGCATCAAGGTTTGGAAAAATTAAGACATTTGCAGGTGGTGTGAATGAAGCCTCAGGATATTTAATTTTTAAGACCTCGTTATCAAGAGCAGCATCAAGCTGAATGTTGCCTATTATTTGAGCATCTGTAAGCCTAGACTTTAAGGTATCAGTTGCATCTTTAACTTTATCAACCTCCGAGTGATTGGCACTTTGATTTGTTGAAAATGAAAGCATAGCCATCTTAGGCTCTTCCTTTAAAAATAATTTTGCCATTTCATAGGCACTTTGGGCTATTTCTACAAGCTCTTCAGAGTTGGGATTAATATTCATTGCACAATCTGAAAAAATCATATTTTCACCATACATTTTGTGATTCTGATCAAACGCCATCAGAAATAAACTCGATACTAGTTTACTGCTTTTAGAAATGCCAATAATTCGAAGTGCATTACTAAGAACCTCTTGGCTTGGAGTTATGGCACCCGTAACAACGCCATCAACATCGCCTCTATGAAGGGCAATCATTGAAAAAACAGTTGGGTTTGATATCATTTCAAGAGCAACCTCTAAAGTAACACCCTTGTGCTTTCTTATTTCAAACAAGGTTTGGGCGTACTTGGCCTTCAAATCTTCGTTTTCACGGTTAATTGTCTCTATACCCAGAGACTTGTCTGAATCTGTATCAAAAAGAACAATTTGAGCAATTTTTTGACTTGTCAGAATGTGAGCCGCCTCTATGACTCGAGAATCACTAGATTCGGGTAATAAGATACGTGGAAATTTTACTTTAGCCTTGTTGGATAGGTCTTCTAATAACGCCATTTTTCTGCCTTAATAAAGTTCATCATAGTTTACCCGAAATTTTTTTAATTCTAAATAGACTGACATCTGCATACGCACACTTAACACATGTATATGAGTATACTTAGAGCATACAGTTTAGAATAAAATCTACATGGATCAAAAGCTTTACCAAAACGTTATAGATTATATAAACGCCAAAATAACAAGTGAAGAACTTATGGTTGGCGATTTTATTCCATCAGAATCTCAACTATCAAAACAATTAAATGTTAGTGTTGGAACTGTTAGAAAGGCAATTGATAAATTAGAGAACAGCAATATTCTACGACGATACCATGGAAAAGGAACTTGCGTTCAGTCCAAGTTAGTTGCTAATAAAAATGATTACAAGCAAGAGCGTACTGATCTTGCGGCAGCTTTTCGCTGGGCTGCAAGGCTAAATATGCATGAAGCCGTTGCAAATCATTTTAGTTTGGCAGTTTCAGATGATGGCTCTAAATTTCTTTTAAACCCAATTGGAATGCACTTCTCGCAGGTCTGTGCAAGCGACCTTATTCTTGTTGATTCAAATGATGAATCTATAATGTCTAAGCCTAATGCTCCTGACCCAACTGCTTGGGCAATACACGGCGCTTTGCATAGAAATAATCCTCAAGCAAGGTGTATTCTTCATGTCCATCCTAAGTACGCAACAATTTTATCCTGCTTAGAGGATAAAACTATGAAGCCGATTGATCAAAATACTATGCGCTTTTATGAAAAAGTATCGATAGATTATGAATACAGCGGAATGGGTCTTGGCGAAGAAGCAGAGAGATTAAGCACTATATTAGGTGATAACTCGGTAATGTTAATGGGTAACCATGGCGTTCTAACAGCCGCCAAAACTGTTGCCAAAGCATTTGATGACCTTTTTTATTTTGAGAGGTCCTGTGAAACACTTATTGGCGCATACCAGACTGGAAAAGCGTTGAAACAAGTGTCACACGAGATTGCAACAAAAACAGCCCAGCAATGGCAAAAATATGACGCATCAGATATGCATTTTGATGCTCTAAAAAGAATTTTAGACAAGGAAGAAGCAGACTATAAAAATTAGGTTTGTTTGGTAGTGTTATTTTTTTTGATAAGGAGCTCAAATGCCAAGTAATAATATTTCATTAGACGTCGATTACGTTAAATCACAATTTCCAGCTTTTAGTGACCCGAAAAGCTCCAAATGGTCATTCTTTGAAAATGCAGGAGGAAGCTATGTTCCTACTAACGTTATTGAGCATTTAACTCATTTTATGACTTCTACTAAAGTTCAGCCCTATGCTGAATTTGATACTTCTGCCATTGCTGGTGACAATATGGATCAAGCCACCAAACTTTTTGCTGAGATGATCAATGCAAAGACAGATGAAATTATTATTGGTGGTTCAACAACAATAAATATGTATGTCCTTTCTAATGCGATGAGAGCTCTTCTAAAGCCTGGTGATGAAGTGATTGTAACCAATCAAGATCATGAGGCTAATATTGGTGCATGGAGAAGACTAGCAGAGCATGGAATGATTATTAAAGAATGGCAAATCAACCCAAAAACAGCTGAACTTGACATTGATGATTTAAAATCTTTGCTGTCTAATAAAACTAGGCTTGTTGCAGTAACTCACTGCTCAAATATTGTGGGCTCAATAAATGACCTTAAGTCGATTGCAAAACTGGCTCATGAGTATGACGCTTATATTGTGGGTGATGGTGTTTCTTATGCTCCCCATGGATTTCCAGATGTAAAGGATCTAGATGTCGATTTTTACGCATTTAGTCTCTACAAGACCTTTGGGCCTCACCTCGGCCTTCTTTATGGAAAAAAAGACATTCTAAACAAGCTACCTAATCAAAATCACGAGTTTCTAGAAGGAGACGTTCCGTACACACTTAATCCAGGTGGACCAAACCACGAAGAGCTGTCTTGCTTAATAGGTGTTTATGAGTACTTTAATAACTTATATGAACATCACTTCCCTGGAAAAGATGCTTCAACTAGAGAAAAAATTGAAGCTGTTAATGAGTTAATTGCCAAGCATGAGATGGAGATAGCCAACCCGTTGCTGGATTACATCAACACTCGTGATGACATTAATCTTATAGGAAAAACTAAAATAAGCAATAAAGACAGGGCCCCTACGATTGCCTTTACTATGAAAAATAAATCGTCAAAGGATGTTAGTAGTGAGCTCGTCAAAAATGGCATAGCAACTAGAAACGATAATTTTTACGCATGGCGTTGTCTAAAAGCACTTGGGATTAATGTTGATGATGGCGTTGTTAGGACGAGCATGGTTCACTACAACACCCACGAGGATGTTAGCAACCTAATTAGCGCTTTAAAAACTATTTAAAGCAAGGTACTAGTCTCTTTGTGGTGGTTTAATAATTGCAGGGTTTTTTACGCTAATGCCTGGGCGCTTTCTAGGAGAGTTGTTATTTAACAGCAGACTTTTAAGCTAATGTTAATCCTATGTTATGCATAATTATATCTCTTCATATAAAGTTGGAAACATTTTGCCACCTAAATCATCGCCATTTTGATAACCATTTACCTCCATCATCGCTCTTTCTTCTTGGGCCCAATCTCCTCGATACTCAACCCTAGAGCCTTCTTTTGCCATTCTTAAGGTGTATCGATGAACATCTTTCTTTGGTGTTACTTCATTAAGACTTCCATGAAGAGTACGCATGTCAAAAAACACACAATCTCCCAATTCAAGGTCCCATTGAAGGAATTCATAACTCTCTTTATTGTTGAGAATGTCTGGCGTTATTTCATAAGTCTTTCCGTTAACTGTGCCAGCCTCTCCATCAACCAGGTGTCCTTCATTAAATCGAGTTCTCAAAAACAGTTTATTCCAAAGATGCGATCCTTTAATCCAAGCAATACCCTCCTCCTTTTTAACGGGCTCAAGTGGTAGCCATAGGACGCACATAGCGCCTTCAAAATCAAAATAAGAGATGTCATGATGAAAGGGAGCACCGGATTTAGAGCCTGCCTCTCTAAAGAACCAGTTATCCATGACTAAATTTATTTTCTTTGCATCTAGAAGTTCTGATGCCATCTTTGCTGTTGGTGAATTGAAAACAAAGTCTTTAAAGTCTTTGTAAAGACCCCAGGTCCAAAAATCTTCAAAGTAACCAGGCGCATTTATGTCTTTAGTATGTCTTTCAAACCTTGGGCTGGGGTTCTTGATATCTTCATCAATGCCTCTACTTAACTTGTCTATCCATTTTTTATCAAATTTACCCTTAATCAAGGTCGCCCCATCGCGCTTAAATTGATTGATTTCCTCTGGAGTGAGTAAGTTTTTCATAGAGATGACTGTTTTGAATTATTAGTCAATAAAAACCCCTGGCATTATTAATACTAGGGGGCTATTGGAATATGTTTAAAACGATATTAAATCGCACAGCTCATATCATTACCACAGCACATTGGTGATTTAATTTTTCCATGACCATTTGGGCACTTTGAAATTTGAACTTCTCCACCATCATCTAGCTTAAGTACACCATCTACAAGCGGCTCATCACATTTAGCACAGGTTGCATTAACGCCCATTCCGCAATTACTACATTCATAAGTTGCCATAATTCTCTCCGTATAAAGTGATTTATTATACTAACAGAAATGATTGGGTTAACCCCTAAAAATATGGTTATTTTTTTGATTATTGCCTTTTAAAAAAACTAACTATTAATTGAACTATGTACTAATTGTTAACAATATTATTATTATTTAAGTTATTGTGGTTAATAATGACTTGTATCTAAATTAATTGTCGACAATTTACTCTAATTTATATAGACAATTATAAAAAATTGGAATACAATTAAATTTCAAAGTTGCAAACAATTGGCCCTGTATCAGTTAGTTGCCTAATTAATTGCCGTTTCTTTGAAGGGTGTTTATCTTTTTATATAAATTTTAGGAGATTCATTATGATTAAGAATAAATTTTTACTTGCATTAATGGCAGCAGCTTTAGTCTTTACAGGCTCTAGTTCGCTTGCTGCTGAAAAGGTAGTCAAGTGGAAGCTTGCAATGACTTGGCCAGATGGCCTAGCCCCTTTTGCCTGGACAGTGCAGCGTTTTGCTGACAATGTAGAGGCGATGAGTGGTGGACGAATGACAATTCGTGTTGATGACAAGAATAAGCATAAAGCGGCTTTAGGTATTTTAGATATGGTCGAGGCTGGTCAATATGAGATGGGTCACTCAGCATCTTATTATTGGAAAGGCAAAGACATTAATACTATGCCATTTACAACAATGCCTTTCGGTATGACAACTTCTGAGCAAGATGCTTGGTACTTTTATGGTGGCGGTGAAGCGCTAGCAAAAGAAGTGTTTGATAAGCACGGCGTTATCCAGCATCAAGGTGGAAGCACTGGTAATCAGATGGGTGGCTGGTTTAGCAAAGAAATCAACTCTGTTGACGATCTTAAAGGTCTGAAAATGCGAATCCCTGGTTTTGCCGGAGAAGTTATGGCTGAACTTGGTGTTGCGGTAACTAACTTGCCAGCAGGTGAGCTATATACTGCACTAGAGCGTGGAACCATTGATGCGCTTGAATGGGTTGGCCCAGGTATGGATATCAATATGGGCTTTCATAAGGTTGCGCCATATTACTATACGGGTTGGCATGAGCCTGCTACGGACTTACAATTCTTAATCAACCAAGATGCTTGGAATGAGCTGCCAGCTGATTTACAAGCCATTGTTGAGGTTGCTATTGTAGATTCTAAAGCGCGAATGTATTGGGAAAACTTTGCCATGAGTGCTGAGGCTTGGGACAAGATGGAAGTTGACTACCCGAACATTAAAGTTAAGTCATTTCCACCTGAAGTAATTGCTGAGATGAAAGCTATTAATGCTCGACTTATAGCTGAAACTTCTGCAAGAGATCCTATGTTTAAGAAAATCATGGAATCTCAAGCTGCCTTTATGGCAAAGGCTAGAGAGTGGACAAAGATTTCAGATTATTTGTACTTGCAAGACAATATCGAATAATATAAATCTTAAGTGTTTTATAATGCCCGCTATAGACGCGGGCATTTTTTTTATATTTATAGGTTAATGTAATGCAATGGATTGAAACATTTTGCGATAAGTTTGCTAAATATATAGGGATTTTTATTTCATTCCTACTTATTGTGATGATGATTAATGTTGCCTTTGATACATTAAACCGCTACATAATGAATACTAACTCTGTTGCCTTACAGGAGATGGAGTGGCATTTATTTTCCATTATTATTCTATTAGGGCTCTCTTATTCATTGAGTGAAGAAGGCCACGTTCGAGTTGATATTTTGTATTCAGGCTTTAGTGAAAAAAAGAAAGCAATTGTAAATATGACTGGCGTTGTTCTTTTTATCCTTCCGCTCAGCTTATTAATCGCATATGGCTCTATTAACTTTGTCGAAAAATCATTTATGTTTATGGAGCAGAGTGGAGACCCAGGCGGCCTGCCCTATCGCTTTATCATTAAGGGATTGATTCCCACCTCATTTGTTATTTTAATCATTATGTCAATTGGTTATTTTGCTCGAAACTATAATCTCCTAAAACGACTCAACTCAGGCTCAGACTCATGATTGGCTTAATAATGTTTTTTACAGGCCTAGGAATGCTGTTTATTGGCTTTCCAGTTGCATTTACTTTTGGCGCCGTTTCTGTATTCTTTGGACTTGCAGCAGGAATTATCGAAGCGTTTGCTGACGGAGAGCTTTTAGTTGATGGAATAGATAATGGCTTAATGATGTTTGCGATGATGCCTCATCGCATTTGGAGCATCATGAACAACACCATCTTGATGGCAATTCCTTTATTTATTCTAATGGGCTTGATCCTTCAAAAAACCAAACTAGCTGAACGCTTACTGGAGTCGATGGGGTTTTTATTCGGCGAAATAAGGGGCGGTATTGCAATCAGCACAGTGCTGGTTGGATCTTTGCTCGCAGCTTCTACAGGAGTGGTTGGAGCAAGTGTTGTTGCAATGGGAGTAATCTCATTGCCGGTTATGATTAAATACAACTACTCGAAGCATTTAGCCACTGGAACGATATGTGCAGCTGGCACCTTGGGTCAAATCATTCCGCCCTCAATAGTACTCATTATATTGGGAGACGTCTTTAATGTTCCTGTTGGAGACCTCTTTAAAGCAGCACTATTACCCGGACTAGTTCTAGTTGGCTCTTATGTTTTATACATTCTAATTATTTGCTATATAAAGCCTGATATAGCTCCAGCAGTTAAGATTGAAGGAGAGCATGGAGAAAGCAAAAAGAAGCAAATCTTAACCGCTTTATTTTCAATTGTTCCTCCTTTGTCGCTAATTATTATTGTTCTTGGATCTATATTTGCAGGAATTGCAACGCCGACAGAATCCTCGGCGATTGGTTGTGCTGGCGCCGTAGTACTTGCTATTTTGTATCGAAAGTTTTCCTTTGCGATGTTAATGCAATCCGCCAAGGAGACGGTAAAAATAACAGCTATGGTTTTTGGTATATTAATAGGTGCAACCGCATTCTCTATGGTCTTTACCTATACAGGTGGTGACCTACTGATAGAGCAGTTTATGTTGAGCCTACCTGGTGACAAATGGGGCTTTATTATTATTGCAATGATCGTTATTATGATCTTAGGATTTTTTATTGATTTTGTTGAAATTTCTTATATTATTGTTCCAATATTGGTTCCGATCTCAGAAGCACTAGGTATTAATCCGATCTGGTTTGCAATTCTAATAGCAATGAATCTTCAAACCTCGTTTTTAACGCCACCATTTGGCTTCAGCTTGTTTTACTTAAAGGGAGTAGCCCCAAGCTCTATTAAGACAACTGATATTTATCGAGGCGTCCTCCCATTTATTTTAATACAGGTAGCTGTATTAGCTTCGATTGTCTTTTATCCAGAATGGTATGGCACATTTAAATATTAAACAACTCAAAAAATTGCATTAGTCAACTCTCAGTTTATTAGTTGGATTCTTTGATAATTTTTTCCTGAAGGTATATTATTGTAACCTCAATGAAAAAAACACTTCTCATCCTAGTTGCTTCTTTACTCTTTGCCAGTTTTTCATATGCTGGTGGTGACGATAGAGACCAA
>Ga0302137_1001572_pt1 | contig 10317 bp, 8 predicted proteins | sample CBN3_SCM_MG_FD_203127 | JGI IMG/M metagenome (GOLD analysis project Ga0302137, IMG submission 203127) | Marine microbial communities from Western Arctic Ocean, Canada - CBN3_SCM | ecosystem: Environmental > Aquatic > Marine > Oceanic | place: Canada: Western Arctic Ocean | collected 2017-09-15 | reverse complement strand
ATCATCCATCTCCAACACATGGTCCAACCGGCGGTCCTTGAAGATTCGGTACGAAAGGCGCGGGCCACCTAGCAGAAACAACAACACGAACCAGTTGATAAACGGCAACGACCGGGGCATGTCCTCCAACCGGGTAATCAGAAACAACACCGGCACGAACACCACCACGACCAGGGACACGGCCTTGGTAATGGTGATGAGATCATTGATCGACGCGTACCGCCAAATGCCACGATACATGCCAATGAGCGAAAATACGAGGGCAGCGGTCACCGTAAGGACCGCCACACCCTCTACCAGGAAGGCGTCGGCGAAATAATCGAAGTCCGGCCCGACACGAAAATACAGCGACAGCGGAAACGACGCGGCCGCCATGATGACATCGTGAAAGAAGGCGATGCGCGCAGGTCTGATCTTAAAGGGTCTGGACATGATCCCACCTTAATAAATCTCCCAAGCCGCCGAGACAAGAAATCCGTCTCCAGATGATCACCTGCGCGATCTGATCATACTCTCAATGAGTAGGGTAATTAAGAAAAATTGCTGTTTTTAGGAATTAATGGTTAGCGCTCACGCTTAACCTATGGATACAATATAACCGCCGTTGGTACTTAGTACCTCTCCAGTTTTCATAAAAGAGGCTCTTTCGCCCAGAACGGATGCCGGCAAAGCTCCAGGGCTCCTTGGACACTTGAGCTAGTTTTTCCCGAGATCAGGAAAAAGAATGCGTGCCGCCAAATCTGAGGGTCGATGGTGATCTTGGGCCTCGCGCCCGGCAGATGGTAAAGGCCGCCGCCGCGCGCTGGGGCGCACCGAAGGTCGAGGAAGGTCTGGCGTTGGGCCGTTTCGCCAAGGTCGGCGCAATGTGCAAGCGGGGCGTTCTTCAGGGAATATCGGTCCACCGGTGCGCGAGGCCTTCGGACCGCTGTTCCGGTCCTAGAACAAACTAACGCCGAAGATTAATGTCGAAGGAGACGGCGCGTTACATGCGACAATTAACGATCTGGGCCGGGACGCCTTTGGTCAAAACGAGTGTAAACCCGTCTACGAAGACGCCTGGGCGGGCCCAAAAACCTAAACCGCGTTCCGAAACGTCCTGCCCACCGTGGGCGCCGACCGGTTAACCAGCGCGTTCGGCCAAAATCTTGGCTTTCTGGATCGCGACGAAGACGGCGCGTTCGTGTGAACGGGACGGCGCAGTCCGATCAGACCACTGGCGTGACCCACTAACAATTGCGCATTAAGGTTATCCCATGCGTATGATATAAAGCCGTTCACGCTACCACACCATTGCCAGGAGCGCCCCGCCATGACCGTACTAGCAAACGACATCGCCCGTATTTTCAAAGGTAGCGGAACCGCGCCAAATGCGATGTTGCCCGGCGAGACCCCGTTCACCACCCGGCCTGAGCTGATTGGCACATTTGGCATGGTTGCCACGTCGCACTATCTGGGCACGGCGGCGGGGATGAGCATGTTGGAGCGCGGCGGCAACGCCTTTGACGCCGCCGTCGCCGCAACCTTTGTGTTGCAGGTGGTCGAACCCACCATGTGCGGGTTCGCGGGCGAGGCGCCGACTATTCTTTATGACAACGCGGCGGACAAGGTGTCCGTGCTGAGCGGCCAGGGCGTCGCCCCCGCCGCCGCGACATCGGCGCGATTTCGGACCATGGGGTTGGACTTGGTGCCCGGCGCCGGATTGCTGCCCGCTGTCACGCCCAGCGCGTTTGGCACGATGATGTTGTTGCTGCGTGATTGGGGCACCATGGAGCTACGCGACGTGATGACCCCAGCCATCGGGTACGCGCGCAACGGCGCCCCGCTCTCGGCGCGGGTGTGTTCCACCATCGACAACCTGAGCGAATTGTTCACCACCCACTGGACCACCTCGGGCGCGACCTATTGCCCGAATGGAACAGCCCCTATCGCCAATAAACTGTTCCGCAATCCGGTGTTGGCCGACACGTTTGAGCGCCTGGTCCGCGAGGCGGATTCGGTTACGAGCGGACGCGAGGCTAGAATCGAAGCGGCGCGCGCGGCGTTCTACAGCGGGTTCGTCGCCGAGGCGGTGGACAAATTCTGTCGCAACAATTCGATTTTGGATACCTCCGGCGAACGCCATAGGGGCTTGATGACCGGCGATGATCTGGACAAGTGGCGCGCCAGTGTGGAGGCGCCGGTGTCGTTGGAATATGGCCGGTATGAAGTCTTCAAGGCGGGGCCGTGGTCGCAAGGCCCGGTCTTGTTGCAACAATTAGCCCTGTTGAAGGGATTCGATCTGGATGCCATGGCGCCGGAAAGCGCGGAGTTTGTCCATGTGGTGACCGAATGTGCCAAACTGGCCTTTGCCGACCGCGAACGATTTTACGGCGACCCGGATTTCGTGGACGTGCCGATGGATGTCCTGTTGTCGGAAGACTACAACGCCGAACGCCGCAAATTGGTGGGCGCCACAGCGTCCGGCAACATCCGACCCGGAACCGTGCCGGGCTATGGCGGGCCAGTCGTATATGGCTTGGACGACGGAACCCGCGTGGCGGTACTGGACGATGGGTCAACCCGCCCGGTGGGCGACGATTTCGACGCGGTCTCCATCGCGTCCGGCGACACGGTGCATTTCGACATTGCTGATCAATTTGGCAACATGGTGTCGGTGACACCCAGCGGCGGTTGGCTGCGTAGTTCCCCCACCGTGCCAGAACTTGGGTTCTCGCTGTCGAACCGGGGACAGATCTTCACCCTGGAAGACGGTACGCCGGGCGGCATCGCGCCGGGCAAACGGCCCCGCACCACGCTCAGCCCCGGTTTAGCCAACCGCGACGGCAAGCCCTATATGGCGTTCGGCACGCCGGGCGCGGACAAGCAGGACCAATGGGCGCTGCAATTCTTCCTGCGCCACGCCCATCACCAGCCCGATTTGCAGGCCGCGATCGACAGCCCGACCTTCAGCACCGCACATTTCCCCGGGTCGTTTTACCCCAAAAAGGCAGCGCTGAAATCACTCAGCGTGGAAGGCCGTTTCAGCGACGAGGCGGTGGCGGATTTGCGTGGCCGGGGTCACGATGTCGAGGTGGGCGAAGACTGGTCCCAGGGCCGCATGTGCGTCGTGGCCCAGGACGACGGCATGCTGAAAGCCGCGGCCAGCCCGCGTTCGAAAAACCCTTATGCGTTTGGCCGATAAGGCTAGGGTCAGGGGTGGCCTTTTCATTACGCCGTATTTTGGGGTAACATTTAAACGATAAGCATCAGAGAACAACGGTTCGAAGGATTGCGGCATGCATTTATTTAACGACAACGCCCCCAGCGACATGGATGCGGCGCTCGCCCAATTGCCGATCATCGATCTGGGCCCGTATTTTAACGGCGAAGACGGGGCCTTGTACGCGCTGGCGGCGGAAGTGCGCGGCGCCTGTGAAACAACCGGGTTTTTCTATATCAAAAACCATGGCGTGCCGCAGGATTTGATCGATTCGACCTTTGAACAACACAAACGCTTTCACGCTCTGCCGTTGGAAGAAAAAACCAAGCTGGCCCTGGATGAGTATAATGTCGGCTATCTAGCGATGAACACGTCGATGCAGGCGCATTCCACCGTGCATAAGGCGACCAAACCGAACCAGAACGAATCGTTCTTCGTCACCCATGACCGAGGTCCGGGCCACCCCGACATCGTCGCCAAGACGCCGTTACGTGGGCATAATTACTGGCCGGAAAACCTGCCGGGGTTCCGCGAGGGCGTGGTGGATTATTTCAAGACCCTGAACGCATTGGCGCAACGTATGTTGCCCGCCTTCGCCGTCGCGCTGGAGATGCCCGAAGATTGTTTCGCGCCGTATTTCGCGGATGAAAACCACGCGACCTTGCGTATGTTACACTATCCGCCGACGTTGCAGGAAGACAATGATTTCGGCGCTGGGCCGCATACGGATAACAGTTTCATGACGATCCTGGCGCGGTCCGAAGTGCCGGGTCTAGCGGTGCGACTGCCATCGGGGGAATGGGTTTCACCGCCACTGATCCCGGGGACCTATCTAGTCAACATCGGCAACATCATCCGCCGCATGTCGAACGACCGCTTCATGTCGACGCCCCATGGGGTGATCGTGGAGGGCGGTGCGCACCGGTATTCGATGGCGTATTTCCACAGCCCTAATGTTCACCGCACGGTCGAGGTGCTACCGGCCTGCACCGATGCGGACAACCCACCGAAATACGAACCAGTGTTGTACGGCGATTTAGTGCGGGGATTCTACGCCGCCAATTATTCCCACCAGAAGAAATACGGCGATGCGCCGCGCGACCAGTACAAAGAAGGTACATAACGAGGCACTAAGACAATTTTCAGGCAAAATATCGAGTAAATATGGCGCCCGTCAGCCCCCTGGGGTAAACATACAAACTCCCTCTAAGAGTTGGTAATTCGTGCCCCCGCATCCCGATCAAATTTTACAAGACGTGTTTGGCTACGCCAGCTTCCGCCCCGGCCAGGAGGAAGTCATGAACACAATCCTAGCGGGCGAAAACGTCCTGGTGGTAATGCCGACGGGGGCGGGGAAATCACTGTGTTTTCAGATACCTGCCCTGGCGTGCGACGCGCTGACGATTGTTGTATCACCGCTGGTCGCCTTGATGGAAGACCAGGTCGCGGCTTTGCGATTGGCGGGGGTCGCGGCGGAAACCATCAACTCCTCACGGGACTACAACGTCAACGCCGCAAGCTGGCGGCGGGTCGCTGCGGGGGAAACGCGCCTGCTCTATATATCGCCAGAACGGTTGATGACCGACCGGATGCTGGCAGCCCTCAGTAGACTACCCGTGGCGCTCCTAGTGGTCGACGAGGCGCATTGTATTTCACGGTGGGGACCATCATTTCGCCCGGAATATGAAGGGTTAAGCCGGATTGGTGCGATCTTTCCGGACGCCGCCATCGCCGCGTTCACCGCAACCGCCGACGCCGCCACCCGCGACGATATCGCCGGCAAACTGTTTAATGGCCAAGGGCGAATCTTCGTCGCCGGGTTCGACCGACCGAACATCCGCCTGGCGGTAGAGCCGCGCGGCGACTGGAAACAACAGCTTCTGACCTTCGTCAAGGACCGCGCCGGGGAAAGCGGCATCGTCTACTGCCTGTCGCGCAAGAAGACCGACGAAGCCGCATCGTTTCTAAGCGATAACGGTGTGCACGCCTTGCCCTATCACGCGGGCATGGAATCGAGCACCCGCAATGCGAACCAGGAAGTATTCATGACCGAAGCAGGCGCGGTCATGACCGCGACCATCGCGTTCGGCATGGGGATCGACAAACCCGACGTGCGCTACGTGTTCCACGCCAACCTGCCCGGCAACATGGAATCGTATTACCAGGAATTGGGCCGGGCCGGGCGCGACGGCGCGGCGGCGGACGCCTTCATGCTGTACGGGCTTGATGATATCCGCCAACGCCGGTTCTTCATCGAAGATGATAATGGTGACGACGCGCATAAACGCCGTGAACACAAGCGGTTGGACAGTTTGATCGCCTATTGCGAAACACCAACTTGCCGTCGACGCACGTTACTGTCGTATTTTGGCGAGGACCCGGAACCTTGCGGCAACTGCGATGTCTGCCTGGACCCACCCGCGCTGTCAGATGGACGTGAGCCTGGAAGCGTTGTGGCCAACGTGGTGCGTGAAACCGGACAACGTTTTGGCGCGGCGCATGTCGTCGACGTCGTGCGCGGTGCCAATACAGAAAAGGTGAGATCACTGGGGCATGAACGCCTGAAGGCATATGGCGCTGGATCATCGGTATCAAAGGACAACTGGCGCTCTATCATCCGCCAGATGGTAGCAGCGGGACTGCTCAATCTGGATTATCAGGGGCATGGTGGGTTGAGCCTGACGGCACAGGGGAACGCGTTTTCACGGGGCGAGGCGGACTTCCGCTACCGGAAACATCCGGCTCGCACGATCGCGAAACAAGGGAGCCGTATCGCTAAATCGGTGGAAGCTGCAAAATTATCAGCGCCGGAAACCGAATTGCTGGCAGCGTTGAAACGGCTGCGGCTTGATCTGGCGCGCGAACGGGGCGTGCCGGCCTTCGCGGTGTTCGCCGACCGGGCACTGATCGACATGGCGCGCCGTAAACCGCAAACCAGTACGGAATTTCTGGCGGTCAATGGCGTCGGTGCGGCGAAGCTGCGGGATTTCGCAGTACCGTTCATGGCGGCGATCTCCGCCCAGAAATTCGAACAGGGCACAAGCTAGGGTATACCAAGCTGCGGATATATATTGTCATCGCCGGCTTGATTTGGCACGGTGACTCTAGAAAAACGCATTGCATGACTTAAAAGGAAACGTTCATGATCGAGAAAGAAAATGGGATGGGTTTCGCAACCCCTCATGACACCCCCGTTCCCTACCGCGAACGGATCACCAATTACTATATGGCGCTGGGATATGGGAAGCCGTACCAATGGGCGCATTTCAACGATGTGCCGTTCGTGGCGCTGAAAAAACCCTTGTCGGAATCACGCGTGGCCTTGATCACGACGGCGGCACCATACCAGCTGGATAAGGGCGATCAGGGACCGGGTGCGCCATATAATGCGGCGGCGAAGTTCTACAAAGTTTATTCCGGCGACACGTCTGAAGACCATGATCTTCGGGTGTCCCATATTGGCATTGACCGAAAACACACGACGGCGGAAGACATCAATACGTATTTTCCGCTGCCACAGCTTCGAAAATTAGCAGAATCCGGTCGCATTGGGTCGGTGGCGCCACGGTTTCACGGTGCCCCCACCAATCGCAGCCAGGCGACGACAATGGATCAGGACTGCGTCGAAATATTAGAGCGCATCCGCGAAGACGAGGCCGATGTCGCGGTCATTGTAGCCAATTGACCCGTGTGTCATCAGACCGTGAGTCTGATTGCACGTCACCTGGAAGCAAACGGCGTTCCCACCGTCATTATGGGGTGCGCCAAGGACTTGGTTGAATATTGCGGCGCGCCGCGATTTTTGTTCAGCGACTTTCCGTTGGGGAACGCTGCGGGTAAGCCGAATAACCCGGACTCCCAAGCGTTCACCTTGGAGTTAGCGATGAAAGTGCTGGAAACGGCGCCGGGACCCCGAACCACCGTTCAATCACCGTTGCGATGGAACGCAGATGGACGCTGGAAACTCGACTTCAGCAATATTGATCAGGAAACACCGGAAGAACTCGCCGCCCGCAAAAAGGCGTTCGACGAAGTAAAGGAAGTCGCCAAGAAACGCCGGGAGCAAGACGGACTTAAAGTCCACGCGGCGGAGTAGTAGCCTGGTGGTCTGGTCGAAACACTTGACGCTCAAGCATTTCGTGAATCACGACACCAACTTATTGATCTGGTCGAACAACAAATGAAAAGGACGGGCGATGGCGGACGATCTTGCGGCATTGATGAAACATATAGGTGATACCGTCACCGACGAAGATGTCTCGACCGCCGCGCCAATCCGATTGCTGAACGCCACCTTCGACCGGAACGAAATTGAACCCGTCCCCGGTGCCGCCGCGCCGGAAGGGTGGCATTTGGTCTATTTTTCGGCGGCGACTCGGCCGGGTGGATTAGGGCCCGACGGTGCCGCGCAGGGTCTTGGCGTTATTCCGAAAATGCCGTTTCCCCGGCGCATGTTCGCGGGTATTCGCATGCGTTTCCATCAACCCATCCGGATCGGGGAAAAGCTGACCCGCGAAACGGAGCTCCTCTCGATTACACCGAAAGGCGGATCGACAGGGCGCATGGCGATCACCACAGTCATCAGCCGCATTTCCGGCGAAAACGGCTTGGCAATGGAAGAAGAACGCGACACGGTGTTCCGCGAAGAAACCAAGCCAGGACAAGGCAACGCCGCACCGCGTCAGGCTCAAGCACCCACAGACACAATCTGGCGTACGGTTATGACACCCAACGAAGTCGCGCTGTTTCGCTTTTCCGCGCTGACCTTCAACCCGCACCGGATTCATTACGACGCGCCTTATGCGACCGGTGTGGAAGGTTATCCCGGTCTGGTCGTCCACGGCCCGTTTTCGCAAACCTGCCTGATCAATTTTGCCCGGGATAACAATCAAGATCGTCAAATCACATCGTTTTCCATGCGCGCGCGCGCGCCGCTCTTCGTCAATGAACCAATAGAATTTATCGGACGCCCAGAAGGAGACGGTTGTTCAGTTTGGGCGTTAACCCCACAAGGCGGGGTCGCCATGAGCGCAACCGCCACATTCGCCTAGTAAGGCAGCAAGGAGACATCGAAATGACGCAACACTTCGAAGTAAAACCCATGACGCCAACCATTGGTGCGGAAATCATCGGACTAGACCTCACCCAACCTATGACCGACGAGGCGTTCGAAAAATTGCACACCGCGTTTTTGGATCGTAAGGTGCTGTTTTTCCGAGATCAGGATTTAACGCTGGATCAGCACAAAGACTTTGGACGCCGGTTTGGCAACCTCCACGTTCATCCAGCCTCAAGTCCATTTAAGCAGGACGGTGTCGAGCATCCGGAAGTATTATTTTTGCACGCGGACGAAAACACCACGCGAACAGCGGGGGACACCTGGCATTCTGACGTGTCCTGCGACCCAGAACCACCGATGGCGAGCATTTTGCGGCTGGTCAAAATTCCACCATCGGGCGGGGACACTTTGTTCGCCAGCATGGGCGCCGCCTATGACGCGCTGTCCGAGCCGATGAAACGGTATCTGGGCGACTTGACCGCAACCCACGACGGCACGGAGAATTACAGTGATCGCGCCAAGCGCCGGGACGGCGTCATCACGAACAGGGTATATCCGCGCAACACCCATCCCATTGTCCGCACACATCCCGAAACCGGTGAAAAGGCGCTTTATGTCAATACGGCGTTCACGTCCCATATTAACGATGTTCCGAAACCGGAAAGCGATGCTATCCTCGCCTATTTATATCAGCACATTTCCAATGCTGCGTTTCAGTGCCGCTTTCAATGGACGCAAAACTCCATCGCCATGTGGGATAACCGCAGCACTTTACACCACGCAATGTGGGATTATTTCCCGAATATTCGCTCGGGATTCCGAGTGACGGTGCAGGGTGACAAACCGGTCTGATCAACTCTCTTCCCACAAAGGATAAAGACACTGTGACGTTAAAAGTCGTCGGAGCCGGGTTCGGCAGGACCGGGACGAATTCGTTGAAACTGGCGTTAGAGAAACTTGGTTTCGGACCATGTCACCACATGTTTGAAGTGGGTGAGCATCCGGAACAAGTGCCCTATTGGCAGGCAGCAGCGCGCGGCGACATGCCCAAATGGGACGAAGTCTTCGAAGGCTATAACGCGTCGGTAGATTGGCCATCGGCGCGGTTTTGGCGTGAAATTTCCAACCATTACCCGGACGCAAAAGTATTGCTATCCGTTCGGCCTTTCGAATCATGGTTCAAAAGCGTCCATGCAACAATCTATAAAAGTATGAAAACCCGAGAGAACATGGAACCGGGCATTGCGCGGGACCGGCGTTTCATGGCGTACGAAATTGTCGTTGAACAAACCTTCAGTGGGGACCTCGAAAGTTTTGACCACGCTAAATCAGTCTTTGAGGCGCATATCGCCGAAGTTCAACGGACCGTCTCACCCGAGCGTTTATTAACCTATGATGTTGCGGAAGGCTGGGAACCTCTTTGCGGATTTCTGAACGTTTCCGTGCCGAACACGCCTTTTCCGCGAACCAATTCGACCCATGAATTTCAAGCGCGCACCGATGCGAGAGCGAAAGCCGTCTCCTAAATATTTTACATCTCTATTTTAAGGAAACAACATGCGTTGTGAAGTCATCGCTATCGGAACTGAATTGCTGTTGGGCCAAATCGTCGATACGAATTCGTCATGGATCGGCGAACATCTAGCGCTTGCAGGGATCGATTCAATTTTTCAGGTCAAGGTTGGGGACAACGCGGACCGCATGGAATTTTGTATCCGCCAAGCTTTGGAGCGCAGCGATGCGGTGATTTGCTGCGGTGGGCTGGGGCCCACACAAGACGACATCACACGGGAAGTGATTGCGCGAGTCATGGGTGTCGAACTACATCGGGACGAGGGCATCGTCGAAAAAATTAAACATATGTTCGAATCCCGCGGTCGCGTCATGAGCGACAACAACCGGCGCCAAGCTGACATCCCCGACGGCGCGGCGCCAATTCCGGAAATGCCTGGCACTGCGCCGGGGTTGATGTGCCCTGTCGGCGATAAGGTCATTTACGCCGTGCCGGGCGTGCCGCACGAAATGCGCACCATGATGCAAGGTACCATTCTGGCCGACC
>Ga0302137_1001557_pt1 | contig 10379 bp, 9 predicted proteins | sample CBN3_SCM_MG_FD_203127 | JGI IMG/M metagenome (GOLD analysis project Ga0302137, IMG submission 203127) | Marine microbial communities from Western Arctic Ocean, Canada - CBN3_SCM | ecosystem: Environmental > Aquatic > Marine > Oceanic | place: Canada: Western Arctic Ocean | collected 2017-09-15 | reverse complement strand
TCCGTGCGATATTCCACCGACCCATCCTTGTGCAGCCGCGCCACCGCCCGGCGAGACGACAAACAAAACGTATGCACGCTCATCGGCATGCCGCCCGTGTGGGTGTATCCCACCTCGATATGGCAATCGACGACCATAGAATTGCCCACATACCCCATCGGGCCCATACCGATTTGGTTGCCCATTTCCATCAATTCGCGTTCCAGTTTCGCGACCTGTGGGTCCGGGTTGGCATCGCCGACCACGCGCAGACACGCCGCCTGCTTGCCCAGCGTCATGGTCACGTCCTTGCTGCCGCCCAGACCGATGCCGACGATAGCCGGTTGGCACGCCAGGCCGCGCCTACCGAATTCATACATGACGTCGAGAAAGAACCGCTTGATTCCATCGATCCCGTCACCGGGAAACAACATCCGGTAATCGCTGCCAAACAACCCACCTTTATGCACGGTCGTGATGTCCAGCCAGTCCGCGTCCGGTTCAAAAGCGTATTCGATTTCGGGCGCGTTGATCCCGACATTGTTGTTGTTGTCCTGGCGGCTTAATGGGTGCACCCGGTTGGGGCGCAACGGCACATCCTGGGTTGCGCGCGCAGTCGCCCGGCGCAAGGCTGATTCCAACCCAACAAACCCGCCTTCCATCCGCGCGTCATTGCCCGCCTTGACGTAGTAGCGCGGCACGCCGGTGTCGGCGCACATGGGGCGCCGGTCTTCTTCCGCCGCATCGTAATTATCGAGCATCGCTTCCAGCACGAAATGGCTCAACTCGCCCTTTTCGCCGTCGAGCATGCCGCGCAGTCCGGTCTTGTAATCCTCGGGAATATCAATCGCCGCACGCGCCATGATTTCATACGCCGCCGCTTCAATTGCGCTGTTCTTGATCATCGACGCTTCCTTTGTCGTTCAACAACTAAAATGGGGTTGGCCCACCCCCAATCAAGTGACCCAATCAAGCGGCGTCATCGATCAGGCTTTCGCCCGGCCGCACGCGAACGAAGTCGACCGGCCGGGTTTTAACTTGCATCTTACCATCCTTCAAATTCATGACTGTATAGGCCGACGTCGCCAAATCGCCCGGTTCAGGAAAGTCGTCCCGAAAATGGGCACCACGCGAATTTTCACGCGCAATGGCCGACAGGGTGATGGCGCGGCTGACCAGCATCAAACTGTCCAGATTCAGCCAATCATGCCAGCTAAGATTGAACACCCGCTCCTGCCCTGAAAGACCCGACGCCGCCAGTTCCGATTCCAGATTATCAAGCCCCACCAAGGTACGGTCCAAGCTGTCCCGGTTACGGATGATCCCTGCATCGTCCCACATCAAGTCGTATAGTTTATCGCGAATTGCGTTGATGTCGCCCGCCCCACGTCCCGCACGGGAAAACGGCGCCAGGACTTGCCCCAAGGTCGCATCAAGGACGGCTTGGTCCGGGTCGGCGAATTCCCCTTCGTTGGCCACAAAGAGCGCCATCGTATCCCCGGCAACGCCGCCAAAAACCGTTGAATTCGCCACTCCGTTACCACCCAAGCGATTCGCGCCATGCACGCCGCCAGTGTCTTCACCCGCCGCGAACAATCCCGGCAATTCGGTTTTGCAATCGGGATCGAACACCACACCGCCCATCATGTAATGCGCCGTCGGTACTACTTCAACCAACCCGCTGACCAAATCAAACCCGACATCGTGGCAACGCTCCACCATGCCCTTAAATTGCCGGCGCACCAATTTCGGATCAAGATGGCGCATGGTGATATACAGCCCCCCATGCGGGCTCGTGTTCCCACTGCGCATTTGTTCGAACATGCCCCGGCTGACGATATCACGGGTCGCGCGTTCTTCGCGCGGATCGTATTGACCCATAAAGCGTTCACCGGCTCCATCCAGTAAGTACCCCCCCGCGCCACGCAGGCCTTCTTCGATGATCGTGCCGGTAATCCGCGTGTCCACACCTGCGATCAAACCGGTTGGGTGGAATTGCACCATTTCCATATCGCGCAAGGTCAGCCCGGCGCGCAGCGCCATCGCCATCCCATCGCAGGCCTTGTCGCCAGACGGCGTGTGATAGCGGTACATCGTCGGCCCGCCCCCGGTCGCCAACAGCACCGCCTTGGCTTGAACGAAACGGAAGACGCCGCTGCGCATGTCGACCAGCAACACACCGGAAATACGGCTGCCATCGGCACTGGGAATCAACCCAACCGCGCGGTGTTCCTCCATCCGATTGATGCCCCGGTTCCAAACCTGTTCCGCTAGACGGCTGATAATCTCGATCCCGGTTAAATCGCCTTTATGTACGGTCCGGTCAAAGGTCTGTCCGGCAAACGCCTTTTGGTGCACCGACCCGTCGGGGTTGCGGTCGAAGAAACATCCGAATTCGTTTTCCAATTCATGGATGCGTACAATCGCCGTTTCGATCAGCTTCCAGGCAAGGTCCTGATTATTGAGCCATTTGCCGCCTTCGATGGTGTCCATGAAGTGGCGCTCGACAGAATCACCCGGCGCAATGGCGACGTTGTAACCGCCTTGGACCATACGCGTGCAGCCGCTTTTTCCCAACAAGCCCTTGACCGCGATGGTGATGTCCAAATCCGGGTTGGCCTTGTGCGCGTGCAATGCGGCGAACAGTCCGGCGCCGCCGGACCCGAGGATCAGAATATCGGTTTGATGCCGTTCGATCTCAGTCATGCCCTACACCGCCCTCAACAAGAATAACACACCGACGCCCAACGCGAACGCAGCGCCAATAACCACCAGAGTCTTCTGCCAGTCCCGCCACGGCAGGAATTCCACCGCAAGGATACGCACCCCCCCCGCCAGATGTGCCGCCAGGAGAACGACCAGACCCACCTCGCCCGCTTTCACCAACGGATGTTCGGCCCAATGCAAAAACCCATCCAACCGCGCCGCGCCATCTATCACAAGCGACAAGACATACAAATGCGCAGGCAAGAATACTGCCAGCGCGAGGCCGGAAACTCGATGCAACACAAACGCCCAATAGGTGGGGTGGTTGCGAATGGCAATTCTATTGACGTGAGGGCCAGTCATACCAACGCCCCCACCGCTTGATAGCCCAGGCACAGGATTCCCAAACAAAAGGTTGACGCCGCCACATTCACCGTCATGCCGCGCCATTGTAAGGCTTCGCGGGCAATTTGGCGCAGACCAATTGCGCCATGGAAAGCGGCGGCGGTGACGAATAATCCATACACCAATCCCCAAACGAGACTGCCTTGCGTGCGGCCCATAATTTCCACCGCCGACAACCCGCCTTGGATGGCGTAGATCATCGTCGCCAAATGTACGATCACCAAGGGGCCCAGAACCATCGCCGTCAGACGCTGGACAATGAACAACCAGACTTCCAAACGCCCGTCCCTCACCCTCAGTTTCACAGGCGCCCCTTTAGCGCGGCGGCGAACACCTTGCGCTTTAAACCGGCGATGGACGCCGTTGGGTTCAGACTGGTGGGGCAATTTCGCGCACAGCTCTGATGACTGTGACAGGCATGGCACCCGGCGTCCGTCGCAACCGCGCGTAAATGTCCATCGGCGTCACCATCACGCGAGTCGTTTACCAGTGTCCAGGCACGGTTGAGCGCGGCGGGGCCTAGATAGTCCGGGTTCCATTCCACCACATCACACGCCGCATAACAGACACCACACCCGATGCATTCGATCCCGGCGCTGGCCGCTTTGCGTTCCTTACTGTTGGGATCCACCACGGCGAATTCGGACGCGTCGCCATCGGTCGGCACGAATTGCGACTTTGATTTTTGCCACTTGTCGAAAAACACGCTCATATCGGTGGCCAAATCCTTGATGATCGGCATGTTGCGCAACGGTGCCACTTGAATGCGTCCGTTTTCGACGACACTGTCCACGTGGCTACGGCAGGTCCAACGCGGCTTGCCATTAACAGTCATCGCGCACGATCCACACATCCCCACCCGACACGAAAATCGATAAGACAGGGACGGGTCCAATTTACGTTGGATATAGGTGACGACATCCAACACCGTCTGGCTTTCCATCTGCGGCACTTCATAGGTCTGGAAAGCGCCGTCTTCTTCGTCACCGCGCCAGATATCGACGGTCAGCATTCGGTTGCTCTGAGTTTCGGATTGGGGTTCAGGTTCAGACAATTCAGGCTCCAGTTCGTAGAGCTGCTATTATCCATGTTCCCGCGCCCGGAACAATTCAATTCAACAAATCAAATAGTCAGACGTTTGGGCGTCTTAGAGTTCAAATTTCAGCGTGAATGATTGCGCTTGTCCGTCGCGGAAACCACGTCGGCGTTGCGGTCGCGACATCAGGCGATCAACGCAGCCTGCCGCGGCAACGCCCCTGGCCTCGGGTGGTCGCACAATCCAGGGATACCCTCAATCTCTTTGGGTCATGAAGTTGGCAAAAAAAGCCGTCAGTTCGGCATATGCGGTTAACGGCAGAACGTGGGCGACATGTTGATCTGGCCGCACGACGACCATACAGCCGTTGTCCCTATCAATCCCCCGCATATCGAAAATATTCTGGTCTGGTTTCAAGTCGGGGCAGAACATTTTTTCATAGTCGCAAAGTCCATACCGGCCTTTCCGCGGCATGAGGAACGCCGGCATCGTCTCCAAGGCGAGATCACGGTGGGCCTGCTGAAGGACGGCGCGGACATCGATCACGGAATCAAAATCCGCGCCGGGCGGCGTGTATTGCCGAAGGGGCGAGTCGGCGGAGTCCGATAGAAAGCTGCACAACGCCCGGATACCGCTTGACGAACCCGCGGGGTCCTCCGCGCCGCTAAACGCAAAGAGACGCCAGCGACCGTCAGCCTTTACGGTATGACCCAAATGAACGGGCTTGGCGTCAGCTAACCGGATAACTGGGGCCGAATGGAACCGCATACCAATGATTAAGCCCCGAGCGAGATGCTGATAGGTCGGGTCGGCAGAGATGAGGGAAGGGCGGTACCGGGTAAGTGTTCCTGCGGTGTAACGTCCGTGCTGCATGAAGTATTTTTGGAAATCCGCCGGATCAACTGCATCGCCATCAGAGTCGCCGGAGGTCGTCGGCGACGCGCTGAACATCTTGGAGAATTCGCGGTCAAAATCGATCAGCTCTTTGGCGACGGCCTGCCGTTCGGCGGAATAGGTGTGGAGGACTACGGGCGCACTCCGTCCCCGGAGAACCGACGCCAATTTCCAACCCAGATTGAAGCTATCGCGCATGGAGACATTCATGCCCTGGCCCGCTTTCGGGCTGTGCGTGTGACAGGCGTCACCCGCGATGAAAACATGCGGGAGGCGCGACGCTTCTTCATCAACCGGCACGTCGTCGAATTTGTCGCAAAGACCCTGTGCTATCTCATAAACAGACCACCAGGCAATCTCTTTCACTTCCATTGTATAAGGCCGGATGATTCGTTGCGCCACCGCAATCAGATGATCGGTGGTTATATTTTTACTGGAAACGCGTTCGTTTTCGTTAAGTTTGCCGAGTTCAATATAAAGCCGGACCATATAGCCGCCTTCTCTCGGAATGATCAGAACGCTGCCTTCATGCGCCGAATGGATTACTGATTTCAAACGGACGTCGGGGAAATTGGTGACAGCCAGGACATCCATGACCCCCCACGCCTGATTGCCAGAATCGCCGTGTAGGACGCGCCCCAGCGCGCGACGGACGGAACTGCGCGCACCGTCGCACCCGACCACATAGCGCGCCTTGATGGTTTCGATTTGGCCTTCAGGCCCAAGGTCAGCATGCTCAGCGTCAATTAGCTCAAGCGTGACCGTTACCGGATGGGACGCTCCGCCATTTCTTTCAGAGGCATCGATGCTCAGACCGACCACACGCCGCGCGTAATCGGGTTCCAATTGCGATGGCGACTGGCGCATGACGTCCAAAAAAAAATCGTGCACGCGGGCTTGATTCAAAATCACATGCGGGAATTCCGACAACCCGTCTTCAGTGTCCTGGATTCTGCGGCTGCGGGAGATTTTCTGTGGATTAATTTCGCTTGGATTCCAGAAGGTCGTTTCGTTGACCCAGTAGGCTTCCCGAAGCACACGTTCGCCAAAGCCATAGGCGTGGAACATCTCCATCGTCCGGCAGGCGACTCCATCGGCCTGCCCCACCAGCAAGGGCCCGGGTTTTTGCTCGACGATGCGGGTTTTAATATCGGGAAAGACCGCTAATTGCGCTGCCAAGGCCAGACCAGCCGGTCCGCATCCTACGATCAAGACGTCCACCTCTTCGGGGATACCCCCCGGCTGTTGGCGCGACTGTCCAGGCCTACCAGAAACCTCCACCGCTTCCGACACATCCGGATCACCCGCCCTGAATCCATTCAGATGAAACTGCATAGTTCCTCACTCCGATGTAGTCACAAAACCATGATCTTCACGTCGACAACGCCAGCCATTCACGCCGAACATCCGCGTCGCATTCACCCGATAGATACGCCGCGCGCAGCGACTCGAAGGCTACCGCGTTCAACAACCGCCCCGACGCCCAAACCGCCATCGCGCGCACCAGCGGCGACTCATCCCTCAACAATTTTTCCGCCGACACCGCCAACACCGCGTCTTCGCTATTGCCTATGGCGATCAGAACATTGCGCACGAACCGGTCGCGGCCCGTGCGTTTCACCGGCGAACCTGAAAAGAACAGTCGAAATGCCGCATCATCAAGTGCAGCAAGCTCCGCCAAAGTAGGCGCGCGCAAATGTTCCCGCGTCTGCAATGCGGACACAGCCGCGGTTTGCGCGAATTTGTTCCACGGGCACACCGCTAGGCAATCGTCGCAGCCGTAGATCCGGTTACCCATGGCTTGCCGGAATTCCACTGGGATATGGCCCTTGTGTTCGATGGTTAGGTAGGAAATACAACGCCGGGCGTCGAGCGTATAGGGCGTAGGAAACGCGTTTGTTGGACAAATATCCAGGCATCTCCGACAGCCTCCACAATGGTCGCTTTCTGCAGCGTCCGGCGCCAAATTCAACGTCGTGTAGATTTCTCCCAGGAACAGCCAAGAGCCATGACTTCGTGACACCAGATTGGTGTGCTTACCCTGCCAGCCCAACCCACCGCGTTGCGCCAGGGGCTTTTCCGCCACGGGCGCGGTATCGACGAAGACCTTGACCTCGCAATCCAGTGCACCATGCATCCAACGCGCGACGCGTTTGAGCCGTTTCTTGACCACATCATGATAATCACGCCCCTGGGCGTAGACCGAAATCGCACCCCGGTCGCGTCGGTTCAAAATCTCCATCGGCGAGCTGTCCGGCCCATAATTCATGCCCAACACGACGACGGAACGCACATCAGACCACAACACGCGCGGGTCGCCGCGCCGATCCGCCTTGGCCGCGTACCACGACATATCGCCGTGCCAGCCTTTGTCCAGAAACGATGTCAGGCCCTGTTGCGCGCGCGCGCCAAGTTCCGGCGCAGCGAACCCCACCGTATCAAACCCAGCGTCACGGGCTTGAACGCGGATCGCGTCCCGCGCATCAAGGGTTGGATTAGCCTCGGCCACGATAGGACGGTACGCCTTGTTCGGGAATCCACACGCCATCGGGCGCCGGGCCGGTTTGATAGAACACGTCGATAGGCATGCCGCCGCGCGGATACCAATAGCCACCAATGCGCAACCACTGCGGCGCGATCTCCGCCACCAACCGCCGCGCAATGCCCACGGTACAGTCTTCATGAAACGCCGCGTGGTTTCGGAACGACCCCAGGTACAGCTTCAACGACTTGCTTTCGACCAAATGCCCATCCGGCACATAATCAATGGCGAGAAGCGCAAAATCCGGCTGCCCGGTGACAGGGCACAGCGAGGTGAATTCCGGGCAGGTGAAGCGAACGAGGTAGGCGGCGTCCGGATGTGGGTTCGGCACTTTTTCAAGGACAGCCGCCTCCGGTGAATCCGGCAATGCCGTCTTGCCGCCCAGCTGGCGGAGCGATTCCAATCCATTATCGGCCATGAAGCCTCCCGTCCCCTACTTCTTACAGCGGGTCAATATCGCCCAAATTCCAGCGCACTTGAAAGTCCGAGACGAAAGCATCGAATGTTCCCGTCTCAATCGCGTCGCGCATGCCGCGCATGAGCGATTGATAATAATGCAGATTATGCCATGTCAAAAGCATCCCGCCCAGCATCTCGCCCGCGCGGTGCAAATGGTGAAGATAGGCGCGGCCATAATCAGAACACGCCGGGCACGTACATCCGTCCTCCAGTGGCCGGGGATCGTCGCCATGGCGAGCGTTGCGGATGTTCAACATCCCGCGTCTCGTGAAGGCCCGTCCCGTGCGACCCGACCGCGTCGGCAACACGCAATCAAACATATCCACACCGCGCTGCACTGCGCCGACCAGATCATCAGGGCGCCCCACGCCCATCAAATAACGCGGCCGGTCGGCGGGCAGATGCGGCGCGGTAACGTCGACGGCGGCAAACATCGCGTCTTGCCCCTCACCGACGGCCAGCCCGCCAATCGCGTAACCGTCGAAGCCAATATCCACCAACGCCTGCGCCGACTCTCGGCGCAATTCCGGAAACACGCCGCCCTGAACGATGCCGAACAACGCGTATCCGGAGCGTTCCACAAACGCGGCCTTGGATCGGTCCGCCCAGCGCATGGACCTACGCATCGAGTCCGCCGCCACCTCCACCGTCACCGGGTGCGGCGTGCATTCATCCAGCACCATGGTGATATCTGCGTCCAGCATGCGTTGAATATCGACCGCCCGTTCCGGAGATAAATCATGATACGACCCGTCGATATGCGAGCGAAACCGCAACCCCTTTTCATCCAGTTCCCGAAGGTCCGTCAGCGACATTGCTTGAAATCCGCCGGAATCAGTCAAAATCGGCCCGTGCCAATTCATGAATTTGTGTAATCCGCCCAACCGCTCGACCCGTTCTGCTCCAGGCCTCAGCATCAGATGATAGGTGTTGGACAGGACGACTTCCGCCCCGGTTGCGGCGACCGCATCGACCGTCATCGCCTTGACCGTGGCGGCGGTGCCGACGGGCATAAAGGCCGGGGTTTCAAAACTACCATGGGCGGTATTGACGCGCCCGCGCCGCGCCGCGCCTTGGGCGGCCATCACGTCAAACGAAAATTCGGTCACGGTGCACGCTCCGGAAAAATCAAGCAGGCGTCGCCATAAGAATAGAACCGGTAGTTAGCGGCGATCGCATGCGCATAGGCTCGGCGCATCCGGTCCAACCCACCAAACGCCGCCACCAACATGAACAGGGTCGAGCGCGGCAAGTGGAAATTCGTCATCATCACATCAACCGCACGGAATTTATATCCCGGCGTGATAAAAATATCGGTCTCACCCCGAAATGGCTGCACCAGCCCAGCGTCATCCACCGCGCTTTCCAACAACCGCGTGCAGGTCGTCCCCACCGCCACAACACGCCCACCACGCGCCCGCGCCGCATTGACCCGCGCTGCCGTTGCGACATCTATCTCCCCAAATTCAGCGTGCATTTTATGCTGCTTGATATCGTCCACCTTCACCGGCAGGAACGTCCCCGCCCCCACATGTAGGGTCAATTGCGCAAGTTCAACGCCCTGACCCGCCAACCCTTGCAACAGGGCTTCGGTGAAATGCAGGCCCGCCGTCGGCGCCGCGACCGCGCCCGCCTTGTCCGCGAACATCGTCTGATAATCATGCGTGGCGGCCGCCAAGGCACCCTCTCGCCGGATATAGGGCGGCAAAGGCATTTTCCCATGTTTGGCCAAGGCGGCGTGCAACGCGTCGGGCGACAAGTCAAATTGCAGGATCACGTCGCCTTCGGGCGGCTTAGACGCCACCAACGCCGTAAACCCCCCGGTGAAATCCACCCGATCGCCGGGACGAAGTCGTCGCCCGGGCTTGGCGAAGGCGCGCCATCGGCCATCGCCTAAATCTTTGTGCAAGGTCACCTCTACGGCTACCGCACCACGCGTCCCGCGCAACCGGACCGGAATCACCTTGGTGTCGTTCACCACTAAAATATCCCCCACCCGCAGCGCGCCCGGTAGGTCGCCGACGCACCTGTCGCCAAATTCGCGTTCAATCATCAACAAGCGTGCCGCATCCCGGGGCGCGCAAGGGCGCTGCGCGATCCGCGCCGTTGGCAAATCGAAATCAAAGTCGTCTATGGAAGTTTTGTCACGGGAAGTTTCGTCACGCATTCGAGCCGCCGCTGTTGCTGTCCGTCACGATCCGCGCCCCCGGGAGGAGGCGCGGAACCAAGCCAGAAATATTTAAGCGCAACCCTTCCCGCCCGCAAGGGTGGTGAGGAGGATGCGTTGGATTCCATCCAAATATTAACACTTTCAGCCTATCGAATTTGACAAACCGTCATTTTATCGGAGAATTTTGA